>LLBY010001963.1_pt3 | contig 32021 bp, 16 predicted proteins | sample 1489401 | NCBI WGS metagenome assembly LLBY01 (sample SAMN04092656, study PRJNA295927) | soil metagenome | biome: Soil prokaryotic community; feature: Bulk soil; isolation source: soil from tomato rhizosphere | host: tomato cultivar Hawaii 7996 | place: South Korea | collected 2011-11-01 | reverse complement strand
GGAAAAGCTACGGAAAGAAAAAAGGATGTGGGGTGGTCAAAAAAGGGCGATTTTTTAGCCAATTAGAAAAAGTTTAAACCACTTCAAATAAAATATTTTAATGTAAATATTTTTAGTACAAGACAAAAAACCAAAACTGTATACAAAAGTTATAGAATTGGGACTTCGACAAACTCAGTCTGACATCGAGAATGGTATTAAAATATGCCTGTCATACAGAGTTTGTCGAAGTATGAGCCTGTCGAAGCTATAAGAAGGAAGAAATGATAATAGCTTCATCAAGCTCCATGTAATATGCTTCAATTTTTGTCTTGTACTAAATAAATATTAATTGTTGAATTGGTTTGTTTAATAGGGAGATTATTTTATTCTATAATAATTTATGCTCCCTTTTTTTACAACCTTTTGGACAGTATGAATGGCATTGATTTTATATAAAAAGTTTTAAAAGCTTCAGTTTAAATTTATTTTCAAAATGAGAAAACACGCTTTAAATAACAAAATCTATTATGCGCTTAAAATTCCTGTTCAATTTATTTTATTGCTATTTTTTTTGTTCTTCAATATGTCATGTAAAAATACTGAAGACACAAAAAGTTCATTAGCCGTCATAGAAAAGCTTATAGGCAGTCGTGTCAATGAATTTGAACTAAACATTGTTGAAAATTCACAATCCGATAATGCAGATTGGTTCGAAATCAAAACTACAGCAAACAAAGTAACCATTCAAGGAACATCTAATACGACCATTTGTTATGCAGCCTATAATTTCCTTAAAGATATTGGAGCAGTTTTGGTCAGTTGGGAAGGAAACAGAATTGACTTGCCCAAAACATGGCCAGTTTATTCTAAAAAAGGATCGACACCTTTCAAATATAGAGAATATTTAAATGCCTGTGCATTTGGTTATACAACGCCTTGGTGGGATTGGGAGCGTTGGTCGCAAGAAATAGATTGGATGGCACTACATGGTATTAATTTACCAACAGCTCTAGAAGGGCAAGAAATTGTTTGGCAACAACTATGGAAAGAATACGGCTTATCAGATAGTCAACTACAAGAACATTTTGCAGGTCCCGCTTTTTTACCATGGCAAAGAATGGGCAATATAAATAGTCATGAAGGACCATTGCCACAAGAATGGATTGATAAAAAGTCAGAGATTCAGAAAAAAATATTGAAAAAAATGAGGGCATTAGGTATGCATCCTGTTGTGCCAGCTTTTAGTGGTTATGTGCCAAAGGCATTTGCGGAAATGCACCCTAACTCAAAGATAACTGCATTAAGTTCTTGGTCTGGTGGCGGTTTTGAAAGCACCTATTTATTAGATCCCAAAGATCCGCTGTTTAAAGACATAGGAAAACGTTTTATTCAAATATACTCTTATTTATATGGGAAATCCGATTTCTATTTAGCCGATTCCTTTAACGAAATTAAGCCTCCCGTATCTGAAGAACACAAATATGAAGAACTATCAGATTATGGGAACATTATATATGAAACCATAGATGAAGCAGTTCCTGGAGCAACTTGGGTTATGCAAGGTTGGCTTTTTGGTAGTGATAAAGAATTTTGGACCAAAGAAGCTACCATGGCGTTTTTAAGTAAAGTGCCTAACGATAGGCTCATCATTCAAGATTATGCCAATGACAGATATAAAGTGTGGGAAAACCAAGAAGCCTTTTATGGAAAGCAATGGACCTATGGATATGTGCATAATTATGGAGGCTCCAATCCTGTTTATGGCGACTTAAACTTCTACAATCAAGAACTTAAAAGTTTATTGAGCCGTACCACTAAAGGAAACCTTGTTGGCTATGGAGTGATGCCGGAAGGATTAAACAATAACTCTGTAGTTTACGAATATATTTATGATCTGCCATGGTCGCAAGGAAAAGAACCGGTCAGCCATTGGTTAAAAACGTATTTAACGGCTAGATATGGAAAAACTTCTGAACCGGTTTTTAAAGCTTGGGAATTATTAATAGCATCGGTTTACAGTACCAAATATTGGGAAACCCGTTGGTGGGACAGTAGAGCAGGAGCGTATTTGTTTTTTAAACGACCCACATTAAAAATAACGGCCTTTGAAGGAAATCCAGGAGACAAAGAAAAGCTAAAGCAAGCTTTGGATATTTTGGTTAAGGAATCAAAAAACTATGATGAAAACAGTCTTTTTTATTATGATTTAATAGAAGCATCCAGACAGTATGGCTCTTTAATTATTGATGAGCTATTAATAGAATGTGTTAAAGCCTATAATGAAAAGGATATAGAAAAAGCAGATTTATTATATAATGAAATAGAGAAGCGTGCCTTAGTTATAGATGATATGCTGTCGGGGCAACCTTTGAATAATCTAAATAATTGGTTAACATCAGCTTGGAATTATGGGGATTCCGCCGAAGCTTCTAAAATCTATTTGAAAAACGCAAAAATGCTAATTACCATGTGGGGAGGCGAAGGCCATTTAAATGATTATGCATCTAGAGCTTGGCAAGGTATGTACAAGGAATTTTATTGGCCAAGGTGGAACATGTTTTTGCAAGCACTTAGGGAATCTACTGTAAATAACAAACCCTTTGATGAATTGGAAGAAAGGAAATCAATAAAAGAATGGGAAATAAACTGGTGTAATAGCGACAACATATATTAGCATTAACAGCCATAAGTAGTTATGGGATCTTGATTCCTTGCGATGAAATCAGATTGTTTTTTTTTTTTTTTGCCATTTGGGGTGTACGTACAAAAGTTGGTCTAAGAAAACGTAATTAAAAAACAAACACGAAACAAAACAAAAACAATGTTAAAGAGTGGTATAGATAAAGCAACAAGTTTTGAAAAACGATTTGAAAATATAGAAACGATAGTTTTTGAAAACTCAACAGAAGCCTCCAAATCTGTTGCCAAAGAAATAGCAGATTTAATAAGAGTAAAACAAAGCCAAAAACAGCCTTGTATATTAGGTCTGGCAACAGGTTCTTCACCAAAGGGTTTGTATGCGGAATTGGTTAGATTGCATAAAGAAGAAAATCTTAGTTTTAAAAATGTTATATCCTTTAATCTGGATGAATATTATCCTATGGAGCCAGACTCCATAAATAGTTATGTCCGTTTTATGAAGGAACAGCTATTTAACCATGTAGATATATTACCGGAAAATTTTCATATACCAGATGGCTTGCTTTTAAAAGAAGACATAGCGGAATATTGCAACGTCTATGAAGCAAAAATAGAAGCTTTAGGCGGGATTGATTTGCAAATTCTAGGTATTGGTGGTAATGGTCATATTGGGTTTAATGAATCGGGTTCTCTTCAAAACTCTAAAACTAGATTGGTAGCTTTAGATCATATTACAAGAGTAGCGGCTAGTAATGATTTTTCTGGGTTGGAGAACACGCCAAGAACCGCGATTACTCTAGGTATAAAAAAAATAATGGAAGCCAAACGGGTTATATTAATGGCTTGGGGAGAAGGAAAATCAAATATTATAAAAGCTTCGGTAGAAGGAACGGTCACTAATTTGGTGCCAGCTTCTTTTTTACAAGAACATAACAATGCCACATTTGTATTGGATAAATCTGCAGCATCGAAATTAACGCGTATCGATACACCTTGGTTGGTTGAAAAAGTTGACTGGACAGATAGCCTGATAAAAAAAGCAGTATTAGGGTTAGCTCTGCATTTAAAAAAACCTATTTTGATGCTTACCGATGCCGATTATATTGAGAATGGGATGAGCGATTTACTGGCTGATTCAGGGCCAGCTTATGATATTAACATTCAAATATTCAATAAACTTCAAAACACCATTACAGGTTGGCCAGGAGGAAAACCGAATGCCGATGATAGTAAACGACCAGAACGTGCCGAACCTGCAAAAAAGCGTGTGCTTATTTTTAGTCCGCATCCAGATGATGACATTATTAGCATGGGTGGCACTTTTAAGCGTCTACAAGAACAGGGGCATGAAGTACATGTAGGCTATCAAACTTCGGGCAACATAGCCGTAGCAGATGACGAAGCATTAAGGTTTGCAAGTTTTGTGTGTGACTATAATAATAGGTTTGGAATAGAAAATAAAAAGGCAGAAGACATCTATAAAAAAGCAATTACATTTCTTAAAAATAAAAAGGCAAGTGAAATAGATATTGAAGAAGTAAGATATATAAAAGGTTTAATAAGAAAAGGAGAAGCCCAATCGACCTGCTATTTTGTTGGTTTACCAGACAGTCAAATTCATTTTATGGAGCTTCCTTTTTATGAAACAGGAAGTATTGAGAAAAAACCATTAGGAGAAAAAGATATCCAGATTACCATGGATTTGATAGAGAAAATAAAGCCTCACCAAATTTATGCAGCAGGAGACTTAGCAGATCCACACGGCACCCACAAAGTATGTCTTGATGCCATTTTTGAGGCTGTAAAACGATTGAAACCTAAGAAGTTTATGAACGATTGTTGGGTTTGGCTATACAGAGGCGCATGGCAAGAATGGAGTATTGATGAAATTGAAATGGCGGTACCCATGGGACCGGACCAAGTGCTTGAAAAACGTAAGGGGATATTTAAGCACCAATCACAAAAGGACGGTGTGGTATTTCAAGGTGCAGATAGCAGAGAGTTCTGGCAACGTGCAGAAGACAGAAATAAAGAAACAGCTGATATATACCATCAATTAGGATTGTCACATTATGCTGCCATGGAAGCTTTTGTAAAATGGGTGTATTAGGTCAATAAACACAAGGGATAGTAAAAATGTCCATGTTTTGGAATAAAATGTCCATTAGACGAAATAACAACAACAGTAATTTTAACAAAAAATTATAATTAACAAAAAATTATGATGAAAGCAGTCAAACTAATTATTAACTAAACAAATTAAAATGGAGAAACTTAAACTTTTATTATTGGCCTTTTTAATAGGCTTTTCATCAACATCATGGTCACAAAACCAAGTAACAGGTGTTGTAACTGATAATCAAGACGTTCCTATACCTGGTGTTAATGTTGTTGTTAAAGGGACTTCAACTGGTAGTGCCACAGATTTTGATGGTAAATATCAAATTAAAGCAAACCCAGGTGATGTACTGGTGTTTTCTTATTTAGGTTACCAAACAACGGAGGTTGCTTTTAATGGGGAGCCTACATTAAATGTTAAATTGGAAGAAGATGCAGCCAAACTTGACGAAGTCGTGGTTATTGGTTATGGTTCTGTAAAGAAAAGTGATTTAACAGGTTCCGTTGCATCAGTTGGTTCTAAAGAGATTCAGAGAGCAAACAAAGTTGATGCGATTTCTGCATTACAAGGACAAGCTGCCGGGGTGGTGATCCAACGTACAGATAATAAGCCTGGCTCAGGAGGATTCAATATTCGTATACGTGGTGCTAGTACCATTAATAGAAATGAAACTGCAGAGCAAGGCGGTTTTAATCCAGGGCAAAATCCACTTTTTATAGTTGATGGTATCTTTTTAGATGATATTTCATTTTTGAACCCCGCGGATATTGAAAGAATGGATGTTCTAAAAGATGCTTCTGCTACCGCTATTTACGGTTCAAGAGGTAGTAATGGTGTGGTTATTGTTGAAACAAAACGTGGTAAAACAGGAGAACTTAAAGTTAATTATAGCAATTATGTAGGTTTTAAACAAGCGTATCATCTTCCACCTATGCAAGATGGACCAGGATATATAGAATACCTTAGGGATGTTGTAGTTGGTAATGAATTTGCTGAGCAAGAAGGGGATCTTAATTATAGGAGAGGAGATGTGAATATAGCAGATTATTTGAGTGATGAAGAATTACAAAATGTTGCCGATGGCGTAAACACAGATTGGGTAGATCTTACACTTCAAAACGGTTTTCAAACCAATCATACTATTAATGTAAGTGGAGGAACAGAGAAAACTAAATATGCGGCAGGATTGGCTTACACTAAAGATGAAGGTACTCTTGGTGGGGAAGTTTTTGATCGTTATAACATTAGAGGAAGTTTAAGTAGCGATCTTAATAAATGGTTGAATTTGAGTGTAAGTAACTATATTACTAATGCCCTTCAAAATTCTGCAAGTTGGGAAGGATTTAGAAGTGCTTACAGATTAAAGCCAATTGGGAGACCTTATAATGACGATGGCTCTTTAAGATTCTTTCCTACTGAAAAGGAAACTCAAATTACAAATCCACTATTTGAGCCAACTGGAGAAACCAAAGAAACAAAATATTTACAATACATTGGGGATATTGCATTGCAAATTAAACCTTTGGAAGGTTTGACATTTACTACTAAGTTCTCTCCAAATGTAAAATATACGAGATATGGTGAGTATCGCGCCTTATATTCAAAAAGTGTAACAGGTACTCCAGCCAACAGAAGAGCTCAAGTAAATAATTTTAATTATTTTTCTTATACTTGGGATAATATACTTAACTATAAATTTACTAAAGGCATACATGCTATCGATTTTACAGGTGTAATTTCTAGATTTAGCGAACGTTCAGAAGGGTACTATAATCAGGTTAGAAATTTCACCACAGATAGTTATTCATTCTATAATTTAGATGCTGGACTTGATATTAGAGATGTTTCAAGTGATTTTATTAAACAAACCTTAGAGTCTTATACAGGAAGATTAAATTATGCTTTAATGGATAAGTATTTATTTACTTTCACAGGAAGATATGATGGTGCCTCTATATTGGCAGAAGGCAACAAATGGGCATTTTTCCCATCTGCAGCTTTTGCTTGGAAATTAATTGATGAAGATTTCATGCAATCCCAAACAACATTCTCTAATGCGAAAGTGAGATTAAGTTATGGTAAGACAGGTAATAATGGTCAAGGTGGCGGATTAGGACCTTTAAGATCTCAATCATTACTTGCTAGTAGTGCTACTAACATAGGGGATGTTGCTGTTCCAACTTTATATGTGACAGATATTGCTAACAAAAATCTTAAATGGGAAAAAACAAGTGAGGTAAACCTCGGTCTTGATTTTGGGTTTTTAAATAACAAGATTAATGGTTCTGTTGATATATACAATAGAAAAAACAAGGATATTATATTTGAAAAGCCTATTCCAGCCGTTACTGGTCATGGAACTATTTTTGAAAACATAGGAGAGTCAACAAACAAAGGAATTGAGATTGCATTAAATACAGTGAATATTGATAAGGGTGATTTTAAATGGACCACTAATTTTACGTTTGCATCAAACAAGAATACTATTGATAAATTAAATGGAGAAGATATTCCTTTTAATGTAGGAGGTACAAATTTTATTCATCGAGTAGGCGAGCCTATAGGTGCTATTTACGACTATGTATTTGATGGAATTTGGCAACTTGATGAGGTTGCTGAGGCTGATGCTTATGAACAAAGGCCTGGTCAAGTAAGAGTAAAGGATCTAAATAATGATGGTGTAATAAATGATGATGACAAACAAGTTATTGGTCAAGCTACTCCAAAATGGACAGCAGGTGTTACTAGTACCATAAATTATAAAAACTTTGATTTTACATTCTTTATAAACACAAGTCAAGGGAATAAATTAATGAGTAATTTCCATTCAAATAACTCATTTCCTTATGATAATGACCCATCAAGACTTTTTAATGGTTATGATGTAGATTATTGGACACCAACTAATCCAATTAACAGCTGGTATCAACCAGGTAATGGAGGGCAATATCAACATGTTATTAAGTACAAAGATATTTCGAATACTAGAGTTGGTTTTATAACATTAGGTTATACACTTCCATCTAATATTTTAGATAAACTTAAAATTGAAGGTTTAAGAATTTATACAACCGTACAAAACCCGTTCATTATTACAGATTATGACGGATGGGATCCAGATAGTGCTGGTAGAAACTCTTGGGGAGCCTCTTATTTGTCTCGTACATATATGCTAGGACTTAATTTAAATTTTTAATTATTTGTTAAATAAAATTCAAAAAAATGAAATATATAAATTATAAAATAATTGTTATACTGCTTACAGCAAGTGTATTTAGCACTAGTTGCGACAGTTATTTAGAAGAAGAAAATAAGTCTTCTATAACTATAGAGACGGCCAGTTCTGATCCAGAGACTTTTAATCAATTGGTTGCCTCGGTATATGAAAGAGCTAGAGAAACAACAACACGTTATCGTTCTGATATGTACTATACTTTAGAAGATTTAGGTACTGATATTGTAACTAGAAGATCAACAATTACAGGTGCCGATGAAATTAATGATTACGTGAATATGAATTCTAACACTTGGGCTATTTCGGTGTATTGGGCGAATCAGTATAGTATTATTGCAGCAGCAAATACAGCTATAGATAATGCTGATAATATAGATGGCCTTACTGATAGTGAAAAAGCTTTAGGAATAGCAGAATCTAAATTTTTTAGAGCATGGAGCTACTTTAATTTAGTAGAAAATTATGGTGGTGTTCCTTTAGTTTTAAATCAAGTTGCAACTGCAGAAACCAACTATCCTCGTGAGACAGAAGAAGCCGTTTATGTACAAATCATCCAAGATTTAAGGGACGCATTAGTGTCAGTAAATGAAACTCCAAGTGCTTACGGTAGGATATCTAAAGATGCTGTAAGACACTTATTATCTAAAGTATTACTAACAAGAGGCTACAAATCTTTTGGTTCATCATCAGATTTTACTGAAGCTGCATCTTTAGCAGAGACAGTTATAGCTAATCATTCTTTAGTGCCTTCATTTGCATCATTGGTAGATATAGGTAATCAAAGAAATTCTGAAGTAATTTTCTCTTATTTATTTGGAAGTAATTCAGTAAGTAGAGGTTGGGGTAACTCTAAACACATGATGTACAAATTTAGATTTTATGACTATCCAGGTTTAGAAAAAACAGTACAAGGATTAGGTGGTATGCCAACGCCTTTTTATTATTCACTTTTTGAAGATAATGATGAAAGAGCAACCGCTACTTTCACAAGAGTTAATTATGCAACAGAAGACTATGTAGGTTACGAAAATGGTACACCTGTAAATGTTGTTGCTGGTGATACAGCAATATATTTCCCTAAAACCGTATGGTCACAAGCAGAGATTGATGCAAAACGCTATAAGGTAATTAATCCAGGTACTTATTTTCAAAATAACGGTGTAACGAATACGCATTTCCCAATGTTCACTAAGTTTGATGATCCAACCATACCATTTACACAACCAGATCAGTCTTCACAAGGAGAAAGGGATATGGTTATGATGAGATCTGGTGAAGCTTACTTAATCGCAGCAGAGGCTTACTTACAGTTAAATAATACTACAGATGCAGCAGCACGTCTTACTACACTAAGATCTCGGGCAGGGTTAACTACAGCTGTAGACCCTGGAGATGTTGATATAGATTTTATCTTAGACGAAAGAGCTAGGGAATTAACAGGAGAAGTAAATAGGTGGATGGATTTAAAAAGAACAGATAAGTTAATAGAGCGTACTTTAGCACATAACCCGCATGCAGCTTTAAATAATGCGCTTCAAGAAAAGCATCTTTTAAGACCAATACCTCAAAATGAAATTGATGCATCAGCTAATAGTATTACACAAAATCCTGACTATTAATAGCAAATTAGTTTTTTGAGTTAGTTTAGTTTTTGTTAATTGAATATAGGCAGACATGTTTGTAGTCTGCCTATATTTTTAAAACTCATTTAAACTTTTTTGATTGAAGTGAAAATCAGTCATTTTTTGTCCAATCGAAGTTTTTTTTGAGTTACATAGCAGGGCTATGGAAGGACAAAAAGACATAGAATGGGCGTAAAAGGGCAATTTTTTAGCCAATTGAAAAAAAATTAAACGAGTTCAATAACACATTTATTTTGAAAGTGAAAGTTAGAGATTTAATAAAAGCTTTCTATTAGCCTGCTTCTTAAGCAATAAATAAATTCATTTAGGCAGAACCTGTTGGTCAAATAAAAGCCTATTGCGTTCAAGACAAATTTCTCGTTAATATTATCAATGAAGTTAAGCAATAATATAGTTAATGGCATTTTAACGGTTAGTATCATACTTTCCTTTTTAGTTTCCTGTAAAGAGGAAATAAAACCTTCTATTGAGAAAGAATCTTTATCAGATAAAGTATATCCTTTTTTAGATACTGAAAACTCAAGATGGTTTTTCTTTTCGTCTGCTAGTCGTCCATTTGGAATGGTTAATTTAAGTCCGGATACGCAAATTGGAGGCGATTGGGGCACCGGGTATCGCTACAATACGGATACCATAAAAGGCTTCAGTCATATTCATGCTTGGCAAATGTCTGGTTTGTCGGTAATGCCTGTAACCATTTCCCATGAAAACAAAGATCATATTTTTACTGATTTTTTCTCAAGCTTTAATCATCAAGCAGAAACAATAACGCCAGGATATCATTCAGTAGAGTTAGATAGGTATCAAATTAAGGTCGCATTAACAAGTACAAAACGAGTTGGGTTTCACCAATATTCGTTTCCAAAAAATAAAGAGGCAGGTATCCTCTTCAACTTAAATACCATATTGGGACCCTGTGAAAATGTAGAGGGCGTACTAAAGCAAACGGGGAAAAGCGAGTTGTCGGGTAAATTAGTAGCAGATCCAACGCACAGACGTCCTAAACCATTAACCATATATTTTAAAGTACAACTAAATGTTCCTGTGACAGCTTTGGAAGAAGATGCTGAAACAGGAAATTATTTAATCAACATAGAAAATACAGAGAAAGCTGTTTTAATGAAGGCTGGGATTTCTTATACTTCAATAGAAAACGCAACTAATAATATTCAGCAAGAATTACCCCATTGGGATTTTGATAAAGTAGTCACGGAATCGAAAACCGAATGGCATACGATGTTATCAAGAATTCAAGTGGAAGGAGGAACCAATACAGACCAAAAACGATTCTATACCGATTTATGGCACGCCTTACAAGGCAGAAGAACCATTAGTGATGTTAATGGCGCCTACCCAGATAATACGGGAAAAACTTTTAGGGTTGGCCAGTTGCCATTGAATGCAGATGGTAAACCTAAATTCAACCATTACAATTCCGATTCATTTTGGGGCGCACAATGGACTATCAATACGCTTTGGGGATTGGTGTATCCAGAAATTATGGAAGAGTTTGTACATTCCTTAATGCAATATTATAAAGATGGCGGTATGATTCCCCGGGGGCCTTCTGGTGGTAATTATACTTATGTAATGACAGGAGCTTCCACAACACCATTTATCGTAAGTGCTATTCAAAAAGGAATCATAAAAGAAGATTTAGAATCTATTTATATCGCACTCAAAAAAAACCACATGTCTGGCGGTATTATGGGAAAAGCCGGTTACGAGCATACTACGGATCTAGGAGGCGGTTTAAAATATTATTTAGAAAAAGGCTATGTGCCTTATCCTATTCCTGAAGGGAATTTTGGATTGCATCAAGATGGTGCCAGCCAAACCTTGGAATATGCTTATCAAGATTGGACATTGGCGCAATTGGCTAAAAAATTAAATCATGATGAAGATTACAATTATTTTATGGCTAGATCCAAAAATTATAAACATGTGTTTGATACCAATATAAGTTGGATGCGACCTAAAAATGTTGAAGGGACATGGGCCGAAAACTTTGACCCTTATCAATACGAACACGGATTTATAGAATCAAATGCGGCACAATCTACTTGGTTTGTACCACATGATGTTGATGGTTTAGCACTATTGATGGGCGGAAAAGACAAAGCTATTGAAAAATTAAATACGCAATTTGAAACAGCCAAAGCATTAAAGTTTACTTCAGGGACATCACATGATGCCGAATTACATCCAGAATATAGCCGCATTCCAATCAATTTTGGGAATCAACCTTCCATACAAACCTCATTTATTTTTAACCAATTAGGTAGGCCAGATTTAACACAATATTGGACAAGGACTGTGATTAAAGAAACGTTTAGTGGTTTGGCTCCAAGCACAGGCTATAACGGCGATGAAGACCAAGGCTTAATGGGTAGTTTGAATGTGTTGTTTAAAATGGGCTTATTTCAAATGAATGGTGGAACGGAAGAAAATCCAGCATATCAAATAGGAAGTCCTATTTTTAATAAAGTTACCATACAGTTACATCCAAAGTATTATTCAGGTGAAACATTTGTTATTAAGGCAATAAATAATAGCGATGAAAATATTTATGTAAACAAGCTTAAATATAATGCTACTACTTTGCCTGCTTATAGTATTTCTCATAAAGATATTACAAATGGAGGAGAGTTAATTTTAGAAATGTCAAACCAGTTTATAAATAATTTATAAAGCATTATGATACAATCTTTTATTAATAATCGGCATATGGAATCAATAAAAAAAACAATCTTTTTTGTGTTTTTGGTATTTCTTTTTAATAGCAGCAATGCTCAAGAAAAACACCATACTTATGTAGATCCCATGATTGGATCCGAAGGAGATGGACGCGTATTTATTGGTCCTTCATGTCCCTTCGGAATGGTAAAACCAAGTCCAGATTGTACTGTAAGTCCGAATAGTGGTTGGTTGCCCATGCCAAAAGAAGTAACCGGATTTAGTCAAGTGCATGTTAGTGGCACTGGCGGCGGACCAAAATACGGAAACATTCAAATCATGCCATTTTCCGGTGAATTAAATAAGATAGACCAAACCTCATTTAGACAAGAAGAAAACGTAAAACTGGGATACTATGAAACTGTTTTTAAGGAAAATCAAATAAAAACAGAAATAACCACAGGAGAAAAAGTATCATTTTATAGAATAACATATCCTGAAACTGCCACCAAGGAATTAAAGATTGATCCAGGGTTCTTCTTGGGAGAACCAAAAGAGCCTGATCCAGATGCTAGGGAAGCTCAGCAATTTGTTGGGTCGCAAATCGAAATAGTTTCAGACACAGAAGTTAGAGGCTATAGCCGAATTAGAGGCGGCTGGAATAACGGTCGTGCCTATACCGTTTATTTTTGGGTCGTTTTTGATCAGCCCATTGCAAAATATGTGACATGGAAAGATGGAAAATTATTTGCAAATGAACCTGCGCAATTTGATTCTGGAAAAAAAACAGGCGCCTTGTTGTCTTTTGGAAAAGAAGGCAAACAAGAACTCAATGTTAAAATAGGCATCTCGTTTTTAAGTTCGTTAAAAGCAAAGAATAATATAGAAAAAGAGATTCCGCATTGGAATTTTAATAGCGTTTTGTCAGTTTTAGAAAATAAATGGGAACAACTGTTAAGCCGTATCACACTGTCGCCAGATACTTCAGAAGATTATAAAAAAATGTTTTATACAGGCTTGTATCATACCATGATCATGCCTGTTGATAGAACAGGGGAAAACCCTTTATGGACCAATGATGAACCGTATTACGATGATTTTTATTGTATTTGGGACACGTTTAGAACCTCTAGTCCGTTAATCACACTTATAGATCCAGACCGGGAAGTTGAAATTATTAACGCGATGTTGAATATTTATAAGCGTGATGGCTATTTGCCAGAAGGCAGAAGCGGAAACGAAAACGGCCGTACACAAGGTGGCTCTAATGCTGAAACAGTAATAGCCGATGCCTTTGTTAAGAATTTAAAAGGAATAGATTATGAGTTGGCATTAAAAGCCATGCTTAAAGATGCTGAGGTACCTCCTGGGGGAAATGAAGAAAAAGAAGGCCGTGGCGGATTAGTCGATTATTTACGATTGGGGTATATTCCTTATGGTATAGACAGAGCAGGTAACAGAACTATTGATTATGCTTATAATGATTACAATATAGCTACAGTAGCCAAGGGTTTAAATCATAAGAATATTTACGATAGATATATAAAACAAGCTGACAATTGGAAAAATTTATGGCGTGCAGATTATGAGAATAATGGTTCTAAAGGATTTATTATGCCCAAAGATGCTTCAGGAAATTGGTTGGATGATGTTGTTTTTGGCGAGTCAAAAATTCAGAAACCAACTTTTAAATATACGCCAACAATTACCGAATCTCCTTGGTATGTTTGCCACTGGTGTGTGTTTTTTTATGAAGGGACTTCTTGGGAATATTCATTAAGTATTCCTCATGATATACCTGAAGTTGTTGCTAGGTCTGGAGGAGATTTAGCTTTTAAAAATAGATTAGATACGTTTTTTGAAAAGGAATTGTACGATGTATCAAACGAACCTTCTTTTTTAGCACCAACCATGTACCATTGGATTGGTCGCCCAGACTTAAGTAGCGATAGAATACGTACTATTATAAAAAATAATTTTAATAGTTCACCAAATGGTTTGCCGGGTAACGACGACTCTGGAGCCATGTCTTCTTGGTTGGCTTTTCACATGATGGGATTGTATCCCAATGCAGGGCAGCCTTATTATTTAATAAATACACCTTTGATTAAAGAAACCACGCTAAAGCTAGAAGCAGGCAAATCTTTTAAGATTTCCACTAAAAATTTGAGTGATAAAAAGAGGTATATCAAATCAGCCTTATTAAACGGAAAACCCTATAATAAAGCATGGATTTTACATGAAGACATCGTTAATGGTGGTGAATTAATTTTAGAAATGGCATCAAAACCATCCGCTTGGGGAACCACTATATTACCACCAACAAAATAATTAGGATATGAAATCCTTTAAAATTTATGCAGATGAAAAACATTATTATAGCTATCATTTTTTGCGCAACATATCAAATAGTAATGGCGCAAAACTACGTGCCATCGATTGGAAATAATACCACTTTGCATTATATCTGCAAGCTACATGGGCAAACAAGAACTTTGACGCTCACTACAGAAATGACTTCGGATACGTTGGTGCTAAACTTGGAAACGAGAGGCGTAAAAAGCAGTATCAGAACGATGCCGGAAGCGGTTAAAAGCGGCACGGAATTGAGTTTTAATCAAGGCGAAAATGCACCAATTTTAGTATTGAAACCCACGGAAACGTTTTTTATGATTTCGCAATCAGCTTATCAGGATTTATTAAAAAATAATCAATTTGTTTATAATAATACGACGTATGTATTGGATAAAAATGAAGAAAAGAATCCTGTAATCATTGATGGAAAAGCACTAAGCACGTTACATGTAGTTGCGCAAATTGATAATACTGAACTGTGGATTTTAGAAAATCCCGATTTTCCATTGCTTTGTAAAGTAGCAAAAAACCCATTAGGCATCAATTTTACGCTTACGGAAATTGTTGGTCAATAAAGTTTTTGATTTTCATCGGAATTAAATGAGTAATACGTAACAGTATGGAAGACCACATCGATCGTAAAGAATTTATTAAGCTAAGTGGTTTGGGTTTGACAAGTGCTTTCGTTAGTAACATTGCCTTTGCAAACAATACTTTTTTTAGTAAAGGAAAAATGATATTAGATGTTAATTTGATGAAAAAGCTCATTACCAATAATGATATTGCAGTTAAAGCCATTTTAGATAAAATTCCCGATGAATCGCATGTTATCATAAATAATTTTAGACCATTAGCTACTGCCATAGCGACTATGTCAGCTTCTATATCTCATTCTGAATCGGTTTATTATAAGTCAAAACGTGTAGCAGAACGTTTGAACCAAGCCTTGGATGTTTTGGTAAAGAATCAATATCATGACGGTACTCTAGATGCTGGAGGTAATAGACAATCACCTCCTGATACTGCTTTTGTTTTGGAGTACATTTGTGAAGCCGCAAAAGTATTACATCTTTATAAGCAAAAAGAATTAGAAGGGTTGAGAGGTAAAATGAAAACCTTTATTGTAAATGCAGGAGAAGCCATGGTAACAGGCGGTGTTCATACGCCAAATCACAGATGGGTTATTTCAGCGGCCTTAGCAAGTATCAATGCATTATACCCTGACGCTAGATATATTCGAAGAATTGATGAATGGCTTGCAGAAGGTATCTATTTAAATGCCGATGGACATTATTTGGAACGAAGCGGTGTGTATTCTGCCGTTATTGATAAGGCGTTTATAACAATGGCAAGATTGCTTAATAAACCGGAATTATTAGATAAAGTACATGCAAACCTTATAACTTACTATTATTATACCGAAACCAATGGCGACTTAGTAACTGTTGATTCAAGAAGACAGGATCAATTTATGAATATAGATGTTTCTAAATTTTATTTGCAGTACCGTTATATGGCCATCCGTACCAATAATTCCATATTTGCTCATATGGTTCATGTCATTGAGGGGCTTCCTAGTTTTACCACCGATATTTTATCACATGCGTTGGTGCATTTTATGGCAAACAGGGAACTTCAAAAGCAAATTCCTCTTGACGCAAATGTAGAAAATGATTTTGAAAAGTTTTTTGCAGTCTCCGATCTGGCTAGAATTAGACGAGGTAAAACGTCGGTAACTTTATTCGGTGGAAACGATAAACCAGTAATTGTTATTTCAGGAAGATCTTCAAACCCCAATTTTTTAATGTACCGAAAAGGTGATGCCATTTTAAAATACATGCGTTTGTCTACTTCGTTTTTTAGAATGGGATATTTTAGTAGCGATGGCTTGGTGAAAGAAGGAAATAAGTATATTTTTAAGGAAACCAAAGAAGCTAATTATTACCAACCACTCGCTGAGGAATACCGCAGAGAGGATGCCGATTATAAACTCTCTCGGTCACAAGATGGAAGGTTTTGGAATAAAATGGATTTTGATTCACGAACCAAAAGCAACGTAAAAACACAAATTTCAGTTATTGAAATCACTGAAAATAATGGAAAATTAAGCATGGATTTTAAAGTAGATGGACCACCACATGTTGAGGTCACTATAGAAATGTGTTTTAAAGAAGGAAGTTTGCTATCGGGAGCCCAAAAAGATGAAAATGGCAATTATTTCTTAACATCGGGATTGGGTGAATTGTCCTTGGGGTCTGATATTATAGAATTTGGACCTGGAAAAGTAGAACACAACAAAATAAAGAACCTTGACAGTGAGGAATATACGTATCATCAAGGCAGCTTACGTACTAATGGGGTACATGTTTATCTAACAGGATATACCCCATTTCATCATACGATGACTATGGGTTGATAAGTGAAATTATCAAATAATAAATTTTAAGAAACGGACGATGCAAAAATACTATCTTTTTCAAATTATGATAGCAGTATGTTTTTATAGTTGTGGTGATAGTGATGTGTATTTAAATGATGTACAGGTGATAGGTAGTCACAATTCCTATAAAATAGCTATAGAACAGCCTTTATTCAATTATTTGTTTGAGCAAGATTCTTCAAGAGCTAGGTCGTTACAATATACACACATATCATTGGAAGACCAACTGGATTTGGGATTGCGGAATTTAGAATTGGATGTTTTTTATGATCCTCATGGTGGTTATTATTCTAACCCTAAAGGATTGGAAATAGTAAAAGCTTTGGGTAAGGAACCGCGGGTTTTTGATAAAGAGCAGAAGCTTAAGCAGCCGGGTTTAAAAATGTTTCATATTCAGGATATAGATTTTAGAAGTCATTATTTATTATTTAAAGACGCCTTAAGGGCATTGAAAAAGTGGTCTGATAAAAACCCAGATCATACACCGATATTTATTTTGATAAACACAAAAGACCAAGTTATTGAAAATTTATTGAAGCCTTTGCTATTTACAAAAGAAGCTTTAAATAGTATAGATAGTGAGATTAGCAGTGTGTTTTCGGAAAGTCAGTTAATAATTCCAGATTTAGTTAGAGGTGATTTTGAAATACTGGAGGAAGCCATTCTAAAAAAAGGTTGGCCAAGATTGTGCGATTTAAAAGGGCGTTTTCTTTTTGTATTAGATGAAAAGGAAGATAAAATAAATAAATATTTGGATGGACACCCTTCATTAAAAAATAGAATCTTATTTGTAAATAGTAAAGAAGGCAATCCAGAAGCCGCATTTAGGATAGTTAATGATCCTGTTAAGGATTTTGATTATATAAAAGAATTAGTAGCTAAAGGATATCTGATTAGAACTAGAGCTGATTCTGGAACTAAAGAAGCACGAACCAATGATTATACGCCTTTTGAAAAAGCCAAAACTTCTGGAGCACAGGTTATTTCAACCGACTATTATTTGCCATCTACATTATTTCCATCTGATTTCAAGGTTTCTTTTGGTAACAACACATTTGAAAGAATAAAACAATAACTATGAATAAGTTACACATTTTACTAATACTGATTTTATCACAATTATCTATTTTAAATGCTCAAAAAAGTAATGATTTTATAATTGTTAAAAGAAATGAGTCGTGCCAAATTGTTATTGATAAAAAAGATGCCAAAGTCGTTGAAATTGCAGCAAACATATTGGCAAACGATATAAAAAATAGTATAGGAAAAACAGTTGAAGTTTCAAATGACATGGGTTCTAATATCATTCTTGCCGGTTCTATTGGGAAGAATAAACACATAGATCAGCTCGTTCGTTCCAATAAAATAAATATAGATTCCGTCAAGGGGACATGGGAATGTTATAGCATCCAAGTCGTTAAAAATCCTTTTAAAGGTGTTGATCAAGCCTTGGTAATCGTGGGTTCAGATAGGCGGGGAACCGCTTATGGTTTACTCGAAATCTCTAGAATGATTGGGATTTCACCGTGGGAATGGTGGGCAGATGTGACACCCGAGAATAAAAATGAGATTATAATTTCTGTTGAAAACAAAACATATAAAGGCCCATCGGTAAAATACAGAGGCGTGTTTTTAAATGATGAAGATTGGGGTTTACAACGTTGGGCAACATTAAATTTTGAACCGGAAATAGGGGATATGGGTCCAAAAACCTATGCGAAAATTTTTGAATTATTATTACGTTTAAAAGCCAATACCATTTGGCCTGCCATGCATTCGAGTACCAAACCATTTTATTCCTACCCTAAAAATAAGCAGGTAGCAGATGATTATGCCATTGTTGTAGGCACATCGCATGCCGAGCCCATGTTGAGTAATATCAATACAGAGTGGAACCATAAAACAATGGGTGAATATCGCTATGATACCAATTCGGAGGTCATAAAAAATTTGTTTACCAAACGTGTAAAAGAAGCTACTCCATTTGAAAATATGTATACCACAGGAATGCGTGGAGAGCATGATTCCCCTATGATTGTTGGTGAAGATGATACCGATCAACAAGTCAAATTATTGGAGCAAATCATTTCAGACCAAAGGGCGATTTTAAAGAAAGAACTAAAAAAAGATCCGAAAGCGATACCACAAGCTTTTATTCCTTATAAAGAAGTATTGACCTATTATCAAGAAGGCTTACAACTTCCAGAAGATATTACACTGGTTTGGACGGATGATAATTATGGCTACATACGCCAGTTTAGTAAGCCCGAAGAACAAAAACGGTCTGGCGGTGCAGGCGTGTATTATCACACATCCTATTGGGGGCGTCCGCATGACTATTTATGGTTAAACTCTACCAATCCTGTGTTGATGTGGGAAGAAATGTCTAAAGCCTATGAATTTCATTCCCGTGATTTATGGATTCTCAATTGTGGCGACATTAAACCACACGAATACAATATCGAATTGTTTCTGGACATGGCTTGGGATATGGATGCTTTTGAAAAAAGTAGTGCTGTTAAAAACCACATGAATATATGGGCAACAAGAGAATTTGGAAATGAACATGCCTCTGCAATTACCGATGTCATGTTCGAAAATAATCGGTTAGCCTTTATAAGACGTCCTGAGTTTATGGCATGGAGCCAAGTGGAACCTGTTACGAAATCAGGTGTTACGGAATTGACTCAGTTTCATTATGGTGATGAAGTTGAAGCGCGAATAAAAGACTATCAAGCCATTGAGGATGAAGTAGAAAAATTATATCCCAATATTGTCACTCATCGTAAAGATGCTTTTTATCAATTGGTGTATTATCCTGTGGTAGCCGCTTCAAAAATAAATCAAAAATGGTTGTACCGTTTTAAAAATGATTTTGATGCCAAACAAGGTAAAATCAGTGCCAATTATTATGCTGAGCAATCTGCCAATGCTTTTAATCGCATTCAAAAAGAAACCCAATATTATAATGAAACGTTACATCAAGGAAAATGGCACCATATCATGACCATGGCCCCTAGGTTTCTTCCAGTATTTTCAAAACCATCCTATGTATTTGTTGAACCAAAAGAGAAAGCGACTTTAGGCTTGGCATTGGAAGGTTACGAAATGGAAGTCAATCATGAAATTGTTAATAGTTTTGCTGATGTTTTGCCCATTTTTAATAGGTACACCGATAGCCATTATTTTATTGATGTGTATTTAAAAGGAGAAGGAAGCGTCACATGGAAAGCTCTGCCAAAAGCCGATTGGATTAAAATATCAGAAGCTCAAGGGATATTGAATAGTAAATCCGGAAATCCCACAAAACGCTTATGGGTAAGTATAGATTGGAAAAAAGTACCTCAAGGAGAGAACAAAAAAGAGGCTCCTTTAGGACACGATTTTCAATTGATTCCACCAAGTTATAAAGTAAGTAGTGCCATTGATTTTATTTCAGCCGATAGTACAATAACAGTAGGGGTTTCAGCTTACAATCCGAAGTTTGCAGCATTAGAAAATTATACCGGTTTTATTGAAGACAAAGGTTTTGTATCCATCCATGCTGAAAATTTTACACGAAATAAAGCAGGAAAACAAGCGTATTGGGACGTGTTTGATGGTGTTGGTTATACAGGGAAAGTGATTACCGCATTGCCGAGAAGTGTCGATTCGGAAACCGATTTAAAATTAATTCAACAAAATAATCCTGTACTGGAATATGATTTTTATACCTTTAATTTCGGAGAAGCAGATGTTCGAGTGCAAGCGATCCCAACACATGCTGATTATGAAGGACGTGGCGTGCGTTGTGCAGTTGCTATTGATGATGCAACACCAGTTATTGTTGATTTTCAGACTTCCGGTAGAAGTGAGGAATGGAAACAAAACGTACTAAAAAATGCCAGTGTGCAATCGGCAAAACAAATTATCAATAAAGCGGGAAAACATACACTTAAAATTTGGATGGTAGATTCGGGTGTCATGATAGACCAGGTGTTGATTGATTTGGGAGGCTGGAAATCGAGTTATGCGTTTCCAAAAGAAACAAGGTGTAAAAATTAAGATATTATGAAACATCAAATTTTAAAGGCGGGTTTTTTAATATTTATAACATTGGTTTTTACAAATTGTAAAGATCGATCTTATGATAAAACAGCAAATAAACAATTAAGTAGTGCAGTTATATTGCTTGATGGAAATTGGGAGTTTGCTATTGATTCTACAAATTTAGGATTCAAAGAACATTGGGAAAATAGTATTCCTTCTCAATTATCCCGTGAAGTAATAGTACCACATACGTGGAATATTGAATCGGGCAGTGAAGAGTATGCAGGATTGGCATGGTACCAAAAAGAAATTAAATTGCCTATAGATTGGAAGGGTAAAAATGTGAGAATTAAATTTGAAGCTGTTTATCATGATGCTGTGGTTTATGTAAATGGAAAAAAAGTTGGAGAAAACTTAAATGCAGGATACACCCCTTTTATAATTGATATAACAAATTTTGTGTCGTTTGAAAAAGCAAATACAGTTGTAGTATCTGTTAACAATGAATTTTCAGAAAATAACTTGCCATACGACACTTCTTTTGATTGGTCGAACGACGGTGGAATTATTCGTTCGGTTTCACTTGAATCTACAGGAAAACCATCTTTTAAATATGTGCATATCAATCCAGAAATAAATTTACAAGACAGTTCAGGAATTATAAAAATAGCTGTCAAGTTTTGGGAAAAGGATATAGACAACGTAGCTCTAAACTTTATTATTAAAGATAAAGAAACAGGAGAAAGCATTAAATCTCTTGAACAAGAATTACAAGTGATAGATGGCGAGTGCTCATTAAATATTCTATTAGGAAAAATAAAACCATGGCATTTTGATGCCCCAAATCTTTACGAACTTGAAACCTCCATACAAACTGAGTATGGAATTTCAGATGAAGAGGTTTCTGTTTTCGGTTTTAAAAAAATTGAAATTATTGGGGAACAATTTTTTCTTAACGGAGAACCAGTTAGATTACCCGGATTAGAATACATGCCTGGCAGTAACCCTAAATATGGAATAGCAGAACCACGTAGTTATATGGATTCTATTGTTCGCGCTATGAAAGACTTAAATGTATGTATTACACGTTTTCATTGGCAACAAGATGATTATATGCTCAGTTTGTTGGATAAATATGGTATTTTGGTTCAAGAAGAATTGCCGTGGTGGCAAAACCCAAAAAGATTAACACCCGAACTTGTTAACACCGCCCACAAACAATTAAATGATATGATAGAAGCACACTACAATCATCCGAGTGTTTTTTCATGGGGCATTAGCAACGAAATAAATGGTGATACAGATAAAAAGGCCTATTTAGAACTGCGCGATTTTGTTAAATCTAAAGATTCATCCAGGTTTGTAACCATTATTTCTAATCGTATTTGGGAAAAACAAGAAAATGATGAAACATTGCTTTGCGATATACCTACTTGGAATGAATATATTGGTACATGGCATGGAAGAGATCGAAATGAATTGCCAAATAAATTTGATGTAGTTAAAAACGCCATTGGAAAAAGACCGTTACTTATAACAGAAAACGGCTTGTGTGAACCAGCAAATTCTGGAGGCGATACGCGTAGAATTGATGATATGCTGTTCCATGTTAAGGAATGGAGCAGGCAGCCTTATGTTATAGGCTATATTTACTTTTGTTTAAATGATTATCGTACTCAAATGGGGGAAGAAGGTTTTGGTAAATTTAAAATTAGAAGACACGGTATTACAGATGTTGCCTTAAACCCAAAGCCATCTTACTATGTTTTTAAACAATTAGCGTCTCCAATAGACATTACTAAAGTAGAAAGAATGGATGATTCCACAGCAAGAATAGAAATTAAAGTCAAGAATAGTATCCCTTCTTATACAGTTAGGGGGTATGAGTTGCAATATCAAACAAGTGATGATAAGCCGATAGAAATAAATTTACCCATTTTAAAATCGGGAGAAGTTTTTGCCACCGATTTAAACCATATAAACCCAAGGTTCGCATTTCAAATTGTAAGACCTGGCGGATTCATGGTAATAGAATATTAAATAAATAAAGTAATAATTATTAAGAGCGTTTTAAGTTTTTTAACATTTGTCTTTTTGTTTTATTAAGTTTGATTTTTCATCATGTAATCAAACAAAAAAACCAGAAGCTTATGGGGCATTACAAACCAAGAATAAACTACTTTGATGGTTAGAATATCATTTATCATATTGCTTTTTTTGAGTGCATGTGAAACAAGGCAGGCAAATGATGTAGAAAACGTCAAAATAGCCTTTATTGCAGATGTGCATTTTTCAGATATTTTTGGCACATTTCAAGATAATGATTATAAAGGAATTCCAAATCCGGTAACGGGTGAGTATGCCAATATCAGAACCATGAGTTCTCAATTGCAATCCACCCGGATTTTCAATGAAAATTATTTTGCGTTTATAGCGACATTAGATGATATTTCTAAAAAGGGAATAAAAATAGTGGCGTTGCCAGGTGATTTTAGTGATGATGGTCAACCTGTACATTTAAGAGGTTTGAAACGTATTTTGAATGCATATACAGAAAAGCATGGCATGTCATTTTTTGTTACCACAGGAAATCATGATGCGGTAAGACCTTTTTCTCAAGATGCTGGCAAAACCGATTTTTTGGGGAAAGGCGGCAAAGAACAAATCATCACAAGTTCAAAAGTTAAATTAACGCTCGGAGAAGACGAGTTGGAGCCCATTGTTACCTCAGATATAAAGAACTGGGGCTATAAAGAAATGACGCAGGAAATGGCTGATTTTGGATTCTTTCCCCAAAAAAAATATGTGTATTGGGAAACCCCTTTTTCCAATGATACTTATGAGGGTTATACGTTTAATAAAGCCTTAAAAGAATCGTCATTGGATAAAAGAACTTATGCTATCAAAAACACCAATCTGTTTCTTCCGGATGTGAGTTATTTGGTCGAACCGGTAAAGGGAATTTGGTTGTTGGCTATCGATGCCAATGCTTACGTTCCTGTTGAAAAATTATCGGGAAATCTGAATAATCCAAAAGACTTTTCGGGGGCAAGCATAGGGTATAATAATGTGTTTTTATATAAAAGCCATTTAGTTGATTGGGTGAAAAAAGTTTCGGCTCAAGCCAAGGAAAAAGGGAAACTATTAATAGCCTTTAGCCATTACCCTATGGTCGATTTTAATGATGATGCTTCCGCAGAAATGGAATCACTTTTTGGGGTCAATAAAATGCAACTACATAGAGTTCCAAATGAAGATGTCTCCAAAACATTTGCAGATGCAGGTATTCAGATTCATTTTGGAGGGCACATGCACATTAACGACACAGGTGTGAGGGCAACGGCACAAGGCAATACACTGTTTAATATTCAAACCCCTTCGCTGGCAGCTTATATGCCGGCTTATAAAATTTTGACAATACATTCAAATGAAGCAGTCGAGGTAGAAACAGTCGTTGTGGATTCTGTTGCTAAATTTAATAATCTTTTCCCCTTTTATGAAAAAGAATATACCTATTTACAAAATTCGGAAAATTCAACTATTTGGAATAAAGACATACTTAAGTCTGCAGATTATAAGGATTTTACAGAATGGCATTTAAAGGAATTGGTTCGACTTAGGTTTTTGCCAAAAGATTTCCCTGTTGAATTTTTAGGATCAATTGTTAAACTTTCGGGTAAAGATTTACTGTTATTAAATAAAAATGTTTCAGAAATTGAGACACAATTATTAGCTAATAATTTAACGATCCAAGACTTTGAATCATGGACAGGCTATGATATGATTTTTGATTATTATAGGTTGAGGAGTGCCGATGAATTAGCTGTTCCGGAAATTGGGACTAAAAGATTAAAACAGTACCAAATGGTTTGTGACGTGTTAGGGAAAGCAAGTGATGCAAAGCTTGTTTTATGGTCTAAAATATTTTATAAAGCAACAAAAGGTCAGCCTTCAAATCATTTTAAAATAAACCTAAAGACAAACCAAATAGAACGTATAGCATCTTAATTAAGATGAAGTATAATTATTTTAAATTAGCAAATCACATAGTACAATTCATTTTATGAACAGACATGCATTCATTTTGCTTTTTTTCTTAATTAATTTTTGTGTTTCCAATTCGCAGAACATAAAATTTGAGCATTATAATGATGATAATGGGCTTTCCCATAATGCGGTAAGGCATATTGTGCAAGACAAGCAAGGTTTTTTATGGTTAGGTACTTTTTCCGGACTTAATCGTTTTGATGGGTATCATTTCGTAAATTATTTAAGCTCTACTCAAGAAGAAAATAGTATATACAGTAATGATATAACGGCTTTGGAGTTGGACGAAACATCCAATAATCTTTGGATTGGTACAAGAGTGGGACTAACGCTATTAAAACTGGATACTCAAGAATTTACCACTTTTTTGCCAGAAAAAAATAATCCAAACAGTTTGCCTGATGAAGAAATTCGTTCTGTTTATGTAGATAAATTTAATAGAATTTGGGTAGGTACTAAAAGTGCAGGCGTTTATTTGTTTTATAAAGAAGAAAATAAATTTGTAAAGATCGATCTCCCAGGATTTAATTATGTCAAGGAAATTTATGAAGACAGTAAAGGAAATATTTGGATAGGGAGTTATGATACAGCTTCGGTTGCAAAGATTTCTTTAGACAATACCGGGAATATTGTAGAATTAAGAACCTATACATTATCGATTCCAAATTCAAATAATATAAATCCCTATTTAAATTTTATATATGAAGATTTCAAGTCGGATATTTTTGTAGGTACCAGAGAAGGACTTTATAAGCTGGATAAAGCTTCTAATACTTTTATAAATATATATGTTAAAGACGATTTGCTTAGAGAAAAAATAGGCCCTTATTTTGTGTCAATAGCACGTGCTCCTGATGGTAAATTCTGGATTGGAACTTTAGGGGGGCTTTTAGTATGTGACCAATTGGAAGATATTGAAAAGGGTAAATTTCAATGGTACTATTCCATATTAACAGACAATACATCTTTAGTAGATAACTTGATTTCTGTTCTTTATTTTGACGCTTCAGGTGTTTTGTGGGTTGGTACGGAAGACGGATTGGATAAGTATGATCCTTATGAAAACCAATTTAATATAAATAATGATATTGCTTCCTATACTGGTGATCAAATTCCTAGGGTTAGAGGGTTTGCTAAAACTTATGATGAAAAAATCATTGTAGCCACTTGGCATAATGGGCTTTTTATTTCTAAAGGAAAAACTTTCATTCCTTTGTATAATGCTAAGATGGATATTTCGTGTATTTATTCTGAAGATGGGAACATATTTTATTGTGGTTTATGGAATGGGAACATATTAGTTTACGATTACATAAAAAAGACATCAAAAGTGGTTGATCCGGGTTTTGCGAATGCATCTGTTTCTACATTTTTAAAATATGATGATAATACCTTGCTCGTGGGGTCTTTTGGTGAGGGTGTCGTTGTTTTGGATTCCAAAACGCTAATTCCAAAACGATCTAGTGGCAGATTGTTGCCCAATTTTGAAATTAATACCATAAGGAAAGTTGATAACGATTTATGGCTTGCGACTGAAGGAGGTTTGGTAAGACATAATTTTGCTACAAAAGCCACGAAATTATTTAAGTATAATCCAGAAAAGAAGAATGGACTGCCGCAAGACAATTTGAGTGATATTTTAATTGATTCAAATAAAAATGTTTGGGCGGCAACACGAAATGGAATGGCTATTTATGTGCCAGAAAACGATGAGTTTGAGCTCATTTCTGAACCGAAGGAATTGCGTGGCAAATGGATTACGGATATGACTTTAGATGCCAATGATAATTTATGGTTGAACATAAATAACAATAGCATCGCAAAATATAATCCAACGCTAAAAGCGGCCAACGTTTATCATGTAACGAGCGGTAATAGATTAGATGTATTTAGTTCGAAAGGGTTCTACAATTTTAATAATTCACTGATTTATGTTGGTGGTAAATATGGAGTCATCTATTTTTCGCCAGATAATATAAAAGACAATACCTATTCGCCAAAACCAATGATTACCGAATTTAAAATACAGAATAGGGAAATATTTCCGGGCATGGATATTAATGGGCAAGTGCCGCTTTTAAAGAATTTTAATTATACTAAAAATGTAGAGCTAAATTATGCAAATCGTAATTTTTCATTACAGTTTTCAGCACCATCATTTACAAACGAAAGGCTTAATAAATTTCAATACATGCTGGAAGGGTTTGATGAGAATTGGATAACGACCAACAGTAATTCCAGGACTGTACAATATACCAATCTGTTTCCAGGCGATTATGTGTTTAAAGTAAAAGCAAGTAATAGTTACGGTTATTGGAGTGAGGTTGCTTCTTATCAAATAAAAATAATGCCCCCCTTTTGGTTAACGCCCCAAGCATTTATCTTATTCGTAGTTGTTTGCTTCTCTCTTTTCTATTTTATCAGAAGAGAAATTAAAAACAGAATTAGATTAAAACAAGAATTACTTACAGAAAAAGTAAATAGAGAGCGCGATGTGAAATTAAATAATGAAAAACTTCGGTTTTTTACCAATATATCACATGAATTAAGAACACCATTAACACTTATTCTAGGGCCCGCTAAACAATTAATGGAAGAAGGAAAAGAAACTGCTACTGATTATCAAAAAAGCAGATTTAATCTTATTCATCAAAACGCCAGTAGGTTATTGACATTAGTAAATCAAGTGCTGGATTTTAGAAAAGCGCAGACAGGAGAGTTGAAGCTTAAAGTTTCAAAAACAAATATCGTAGATTATTCCAGAAACATTTTTGAATCGTTTAAAGAACTGGCTTACAATAAGAAAATTCAGTTAAATTTTATTTCTGAAAATGAAAATATTGTGGGTTGGATAGACAATGATAAGTATGACAAAATCCTTTATAATCTGTTGTCAAATGCCTTAAAGTTTACAAATAAATATGGTAATGTAGACTTGTTTATTAGGTTAAAAAATGGCAGTGAAGATTATTTAGTTATTGAAGTCATTGATGATGGTATCGGCATCCCATTAAAGAGTCAAGAAAAGATTTTTACAAGGTTTTACCAAGCCACTAATAGTAAAGAGAACAATACAGGCTCGGGTATTGGTTTATCGTTGGTAAAATCATTAGTAGAACTTCATAAAGGAAAAATAAAAGTAAAGAGCGAGCCAAATAAAGGCAGTGAGTTTATAGTTAAAATCCCTATAGTGCGCCATTTTTATAAAGACAAGGAGGTTTTTGAATTTGATATTAAGGACATAAAAGAACCGATAAGTCCAGTTTTACCAGCTAAGAAAATAATTCAAAGTACAGAGTTAAAGCAAAAAATATTAGTTATTGAAGACAATAATGAACTTAGAAAATATTTAGTTGACTATTTGTCTGATTATTACAAGGTTTACGATGCGGAAAATGGCGAAGATGGGTTACGGATTTGCAGACAAATTAAACCTATTATTTGTATTGCCGACATCATGATGCCAGTAATGAACGGACTTGATTTTTGTGAAGAACTAAAAAAAGACGAGTTTATAAGTCACATCCCTGTTGTTTTATTAACGGCACTTTCTGAAAACGAAGATAAAGTAAAAGGGTATGGTATTGGAGCAGATGCCTATTTAGTAAAACCTTTTGATCCTTCCCTTTTAAAAACAGTAATTGAGAACATTATTAAGACACGATTAGAATTGAAAGCTAAATTTTCTGGTGAAGTAGAAAGCGAAATAGGGTTGCTCACCCATTCCCCAATTGATGAAGAGTTTATGAAAAAAGTGACTGCTTTAATAAACGATAATTTAAGTGAAGTAGACTTGTCAACCGTCTATTTATGCAATGAATTGGGGATGAGTTCTTCAAAATTATACCGAAAAATTAAAGAACTGACAGATTTAGCTCCCAATGAGTTTATAAGAACCTTACGTCTAAAAAAATCGGCCCAGTTATTAAAAACAAAAAAGTATAACGTGTCAGAAGTAACAAGTTTAGTAGGCTTTAATGACCCCTTATATTTTAGCCGATGTTTTAAAAAGCAGTTTGGTTTTCCACCAAGCAAACTAATTAACTAATTAAGCGAGTTCATTTAAAGCCTTCAAGTCAAAAACATAGAGGTATATATAAATTTATCCATGTTTTTGATGTATTAATCCATTCTTGTTTTTATTGAAAATTTTAGTTTCGTTATACTAATTTTTTAATATTTAATATCATGAAGAAACCTCTAGACTCAGAGAATCCATTAAACAATTTGGATGAGTGGGAAGACGATTTGTTATTACGATATCCAGATCCATCTGAAAAGAAAAAGGAAAAAGAAGCATTTAGAAATTATATAGATTCAGAGCGAGCAGAAACAGTTAAAGAGTTTTATAGAATAAACCATACCTATCAAACGTATGATTTTGTATGTAGCAAGGAAGAAGAATTTTTAAAATTCAATAAAAAGGAAATGTCTGTTTGGGAGGCTGTTGAATTTTTAAATACCCTTGTTGATGATAGTGATCCAGATATAGATTTAGACCAAACACAGCACCTTTTACAGACTTCAGAAGCCATTAGAGCCGATGGACATCCAGATTGGTTTGTGCTTACCGGGTTTTTACATGATCTTGGAAAAATTTTATGTTTGTTTGGTGAGCCACAATGGGCCGTTGTTGGTGATACGTTTCCTGTTGGCTGTGCGTATTCAGATAAGATAGTGTACCCGGAATTTTTCAAAGACAATCCGGATTATAACGATGAACGCTTCAACACTAAATTTGGTGTTTATTCAGAAAATTGCGGACTTGATAACGTGAAAATGAGTTGGGGGCATGATGAATACCTGTATCAAATTATGAAGGATTACTTGCCAGATCCAGCTTTGTATATGATTAGATACCATTCGTTCTATTCCCAGCATAAAGAAAATGCATACACCCATTTAATGAACAAGAAAGATATGGACATGTTTGAATGGGTTAAAAAATTCAATCCTTACGATTTATACACAAAGGCTCCTGTAAAGCCGGACGTTAAGGCATTGCTTCCTTATTATAAAGAATTGGTAGCGAAATATTTGCCAGAGAAGCTAAAGTTTTAAAATAGGAGGGCTGTCTTCTAAAAAGTGAACCTTAATGTCAGTTTGAGCGCAGTCGAAAACCTTGTTAGTCAGACTACCAACGTGTTTCGACTGTCCTCAATGTTACAGTTTACTTGTAAATGAACTTTTCGAACAGCCTCTTTTCGAATGTAAATAAAATTCCTGTAAACGCAGGAATCTAAATCAACTAACCAAAAACGAACTAACTAAACATGTATACTGTTATTACTTTTGTTGCCTTTACGGCATTTGTCGCCTTTTATTCTTGGTATAGATTAAGAAAAGAAAAACTAAACTCACAAGATGGTTATTTTCTTGGAGGTAGAAGTTTAACGGGCGTTGTCATTGCAGGATCCATGTTACTTACTAATATTTCAACAGAACACCTTATAGGAATGAACGGGTCATCCTATAAAAACGGGTTTATTATTATTGCATGGGAAGTAACATCTGCGTTAGCCTTAGTAGCGGCCGCTATTTATTTTATCCCAAGATATCTAAAAATGGGACTTACTACAATTCCCCAGTATTTAGAAAAAAGATTTGATAATACCACCAGAACTTTAGTGGCATTGTTTTTAATGATTTCATTTATAGTAACCTTAATCCCCATAGTTCTTTATACGGGCGCCATAAATATTGAAAGTATCTTTAATATTTCAGAAGTTTTAAATGTCTCAAAAGAAGAAGGGTTGTGGATTACAGTCGTATCCATAGGGGTTTTAGGTTCTGTTTATGCCATTTTTGGAGGTTTAAAAGCGGTGGCTATATCAGACACTATTAATGGCTATGGCCTTTTAATTGGGGGGCTTCTTATTCCTTTGCTGGCTCTTATAAGTATTGGCGATGGCAATCCTTTAGAAGGTTTAAGTAAAGTATATAGGCATAGCCCAGAGAAATTTAATGTTATAGGAGCTAAGGATTCGGTATTGCCATTTAGTGTTCTTTTTACCGGATTGATTATTAACCAACTTTATTTCTGGAGTATGAATCAAACCATAATACAACGTGCGTTTGGTGCAAAAAATTTGGTTGAGGCTCAAAAAGGATTGCTTTTTACGGGTGTTTTAAAAATATTGGTTCCAATTATTATCATTTTACCTGGCGTTATTGGGTACTATTATTTTGGAGATGCTTTGTATGATAATCAAGATATGATTTATCCGGAATTAATCAAGAAAGTGTTACCCATTGGATTGGTTGGCGTTTTTGCCGCTATTATACTAGGAGCTGTTTTAAGTACTTTTAACAGTGTTTTAAATAGTGCGGCAACCATATTTAGTATAGACATTTATAAAAGGCATTTAGATGAAAATATCAGCGACAAAAAATTAGTTAGGGTAGGAAAGCTAACCTCTACCATTCTAGCTGTTTTTGGAATATTAGCAGCACCTATGGTTGCTAATGCTCCCGATGGTTTATATCAATTATTACAACAATTAAACGGGATCTTTTTTATACCAATAGCCTCTATTATGTTAGCTGGGTTTTTTCTTAAAAAAGTATCAGCTATGGGAGCAAAAGCATCACTTTTTGTAGGACTTGCATTTTATATTTTAACAACATTTGTTTTTAAAGTTGATATTCACTTTGTACATCTATGGGGTATTGAGTTTTTATTGAATTTAGCTGTTATGTTTGCAGTGTCTTATTATTATCCTGCTGATTCTGAATTTCAACAGGAAGATTTACACATAGTAGATATGAAAGCATGGAAGCATACTAAGCTGATGTCCATTTTACTTTGCTTTGTTACCGTACTTATATACGTGCTATTGGGTAAAAATTAGATTA
>LLBY010000945.1_pt6 | contig 32130 bp, 21 predicted proteins | sample 1489401 | NCBI WGS metagenome assembly LLBY01 (sample SAMN04092656, study PRJNA295927) | soil metagenome | biome: Soil prokaryotic community; feature: Bulk soil; isolation source: soil from tomato rhizosphere | host: tomato cultivar Hawaii 7996 | place: South Korea | collected 2011-11-01 | reverse complement strand
GGCATCCGTAACGGGAGCGCCGGAGGCATCCGTCAATACACTGGCAGAGCCGAGATGATCTTTCAGCACATAATACAGTGTACTCCCGACTCGCATTGCACCCGCGGCTGGATAATACGTCTTCGTGCCTGTGACCGTGCCGCCAGAGGTCTTGTCTTCCTCATAGATCCCACCCACATAAATGGTTTTGCTGCCATCGTGGTTGACCTTCGTCACCAGGTTCCCATCGGGATCGTACAAGAACTCCGTTGTCTGCCCGCCCACCGTTACCGTAGATAAGCGGTTATGGATGTCAAAGGTTTGAGTATAGGTCGAGCCGCCCTCGGTGCGCGATTTCATGTTGCCATTGGCATCGTAGTCATAAAGTTCACCCGTCTCGAGTGAAGTCACAGCATGTATGTGATCCGGGTCATCGTAGTCATAACCAATCGCTGGTCCGAGAGGAGGTGCAGTGAGATCCGCGTAGGTGCGTCTGGTAGACACCCAGGCGCGCTCGTTGGCGGTGAGCACGCGCCTGTAGATGGCTACTTCATCAATGAGACCGTCTAATCCGGTGACGCCGCTGGGAAACGCGCCAATGGAAAGCGGCTGGGTAGAATCCGTCGTACCGCTGGAAAAGGAAAGTGTATCTGGTGTTTCATTGTCCACTTGAATGTTGATCGTGTTGCTCACTGAATCATGCCAGGCGATGACCGTATGCCAGACATTGGCGTCCACCACGCCGCTATCGACATAGGCAGACCCTGACCCCACCCGGAAGCGGAAGCCGGTGCCCGAAACGTGAGTAAGGCGGTAGTCATAGGCGTTGACATTGTCAGACTTATCCATGATGACAAAGGTACCCGTGTTATTGTTGAGATAGACATGGGCGATCAGGGTAAAGTCGGTATCACCGCCGCTTAGACCAGGTTTATCTGTAATAGTCAATCGTTCCTGATTCGCAGTCACAAAACTGGCAGCCCTTCCTTGTGCTCCCAGCGCCCAGTCTACCGTGTTATTGTCTGTCAAGTCATAGTGGTTGACATGACTATCTTTGCGAATCCCATTCTTCTCATCCATGGTCCACCAGGCTGCCAAACCAGTTGTACCAGGATTCGTATACGTGACTCCCGTGTCTCTCGATGTAATATTCCCTATGGTATCGTAGTCGAACGTACGATTATACGAGCCATTCACCCTCGTTAGGCGGTCCAAGTCATCATAGGTATAGTTTAGCGTTTCGTTACGTAGGCTATCCAACACCTGGCTGACATTGCCATTGCTTTGGTGAGTATACAATAGGTTCAGACGTAAGTTGGCTGGCGTGTTCTCACAAGCCGGTATCGATCCAGGGTTGGGAAAGACTCTCAAAACGGTCTTTCGCCTGTTGCTATCGTAACAGGTTTGCTGCAATAGACCATTACCAAGCAACTGGTCCTTGACCTGCCCCGTGGCGTCATGATGCGCTTGCGAAACGTAGGCATAGTTACCCGTCCCCTTCAGGCTTGAGAGTAATTGCATCACCGTGTAATCATAGGTGATTGTTTCGGTGCTGCCCTGGCTCCTTGGTATCGTCTGAGTGAGGGGACGGTTCATCCAGTCGAAGTCTATCGTGATCGTCGGATACGTGATTCCATCGATCTTATGCGTTTCGGTCTCCGCCTGGCCCAGGGCATTGTAGGTCCAGGTAGTAGTACTGTTGCCATTCTTCATACTGGTGCGATGCCCAAGACCATTCGTACCCGCGTCATAATAATACTTATCGCTGTAGCCTGGGTAATCTGGGTCGGCTGGCGGCTGGTAAGTATCCGGGTCAACATCGCTGTTCTTGGTTGTGCCCTTGAGCCGGTTGAGATCATCGTAATACATATTGAGGGCGCGGTTTCTGGCGTCAATTTGCGCGGTGACATTGCCAAATACATCATAGCGATAACGCCAGTCGCCCAAGTCCGGGTCGATCATTTGGATCTTGCGTCCGAAGCCATCATAGAAGATTGTCGTCGGGTTGCTTTCCGCATCGGTTATATTGGTGAGAAGGTCACGCGGATCGTAGGCATAATTTGTGGTGGCATATAGCGTATACGTACTTGAACTGTTGCCAGTATACTCTTCCACCTTGATCAATCTTCCGAAAGCGTCGTTCTCCTGTACCTTCTTATGACGATTGCGGTCTATGATAACTGTCCGCAAACCGGGGTAGTCGAAGGCATCTGTGGTGGCATCTGGATACTCCACTGATTTGACTCTACCCAGCTCATCATAAGTGGTCTCGTTGTGCGGAATGCTGTTCCAGTTAGGCGCAGAATACGTTCCCAACGTACCATCCGACTCTTGAGGCGCATCGCTGAAACTCACTTGATCCAGAACATTATAAGTCGTATCGGTAAAGATTACTTTACCAGAACCAGATTTTTCAGACTCACTCTGGGTCTGGATGACGCGACCCAGGTCATCCATGAACTGCCAGGAAGTACGATAGGCATTTGAACCGGCATCCTCATCCAACTTTTCCGTCTTGACTTTATTGTTGGCAGGCGAGCTCACAGCCAAGGGCGAGCCAGTGGGTGTTGGATAGGTATATTTGATGTTCGCTACCGCGTAACCCGGATATTTCACTGTCAAAACCCTGCCCAATCCATCGTAGGTTGTAATCGTGGTATTGCCATTGGGGTCGGTGACCGTGGTCGGCAATCCCAAACCAAAATCATAACCTGTGGTCGTCGCGGGGATCAGTGGAGGATCACTGGATACCACATAGGTTTCCAAGGCATCATAATCAGTTGTATACGTAAGAAATGCGCCGCTTGGCTGGCTGCTGGTCGAGCCATGGTTCTTGAACAGGCGCGTTTCGGTGACGTTTCCATACGAATCGTACACATACTTGGTATCAATTGTCTGCATGCCACTTACTACACGGCTGAGGTCCGGCTTGCTAAGCGTAGGTGAACCCACGCCCGGGAGGTTGCCGTTGTAACCATACTCCTGTTTGGAAAGCACGGCACCTCCCGCATCCTTAAGAGTCCGCCGTGCAAGAGTTTCGAGGATCCACACAGAGGATGAAGTGTTCGTCACATACTCGTAATCGGTCTGCCGGTACAACACACTACTGCCGTTGTATTCTTGTACCTGAAGTAAGTTCCCTGTGTAGGGATCGTAATCATATTGGGTCTCTTTGACCAGGTCGAGAGTGCTGTTGAGAATATACTCCTCCACGGAAGCTGCATAATAAAACGAAACATCGTCCGGATACCCGTTGGCCCAAAATGCAACCCAATTGGAAAGGGTCTTGCGTCGAGTGATGGTACCAGTCGCATTCTGGTAGAGTGTTTCATATTCCCGCCCCACCGGATCCCATGAGTTGGTGAAGAACTTGTGAACCGTTTTGGCAAAGGTGTTGAGTGAGTAATCCCAGATGGTTTCGGTGGTCTGCGGGTATCCTACCAACTCGCCTTCAGCGTCGTAAACGGCTGTAGTATAGGCATATGTAATCCTCTTGGGGTGGGTATTGACGCTATCCGTCACATCAAACTGCGTTACACGCCAGTTGTACCAGGATGTGTAGGGACGGTTATCATCGTCATATGTGTAAGTAGCAGTACTTCCCCAACCGTTGTTAACATCTTTAAGGCGAGGGTAATGCCATTCGTTCGACCCGCTCCCATTAGGAGCACGGTTTTCTTTGTCCTCATACGTAAATGTTATTGTAGGAGCATTTGCAAGCGGAGTAAGCGCCACACTGCCGGAAACGGCTACTGATGTGAGCTTGGTGGTTTGCCAGCTCACTTGAGGAGTACCATCTGCATACGAGCCCACCACATAGCTCAAGTCATACTTGCGAACCACTGTATTCCCATACTTTACTTCCACACGATCTAATCGCTTCGTATCCCAGTTATCCCAATTGGTGGTGGTCGTAGGTACTTCATCGGTTCCGCGGTTTTCGCGCACAAAGAGGACGGAATACCCATTATCAGGTGTGCCTGACGTGTGTTCGGTGTACGCAATGGAATCAATGTAACTTGCCCGGTCGTAGGTGACACTTCCGACAGTACGGCTTTCTTCAAAGTAAGTCAAACCCATATAATTGCCATAGACATCGGTGACCTGGTCCACGCGCCAGCGTAGCGCCACCCGATTTGCGTCATTCCCGGCATAGCCTAGAGTTGCCCATGCACCAGTCGGTGGGTTGGTACCAGGATAACCTGACATGGCTGCAAGTTGCTCTGCACCCGCTGTATAGCCAAGTCGCCAGCGTGTACCATCTTTTTCCACGACCGTCCACCATTCGCCAGTGGCGTTTACAGTACTGGGGTTTCCCAGTGCGTCATTGTTACGCTGAATATACAGGAAACTTTCTTCCTTTGTATGATAACGATTTGGTGTTGTGGGACTCTGGTAAAGTTCCATGGCGATGCCGTTGAACAGCAATAAAAATCGATTTTCATAGCCATACGATCCGCCGCCGCAGGGGTTGCAGCCTCCATTCGTAATTTTGCGTACAATTTCAACGGTATCGATGTTCCAGCCCATGCCCACCCACGGCGCCTGCACATCGCCCAATATCCCATCAGCTATGCCACTGGAGTAGGAAAGTGCCAGGGAGGGTCCCATTCCGTTGCGCCCAGGAGGAGTCCAAATGGTGAGAGAATAATCTGAACGCCCTGTAAAAAGACCAGAATAGCCCTTGTCGTAGAGCATGATACTTGCTCCGTTTTGCGGGACCGATGTGCCAATGCCTACACCCCAAACCGAGAAATGTGATAATTCAGCAGTAATGAGATTTGCTTCGCGTTCGATTTTCTTTAGCGGCACGCGGACCCATGTACCGGATGCCTCATCTAACGTAACCAAGAAAGGTACCATTTCGCCGGTTAGTTCCGCAAGGTCAAGCAATCCATCGAAAGAAAGGGTGAGCTCGACTGGCTGATTGAATGGGACCTCGATGAACTCAAGGGGAATCACCTGGTCATTTTCTTGTGGTACCGGATCTGTAGAGGTGCCTTCCAAAGTGCTTTCTTCCGTTACAGATGTTGTAGGGGCGGCATTGTTCTCCTTTGGCGCGCGCAAGCCAAGTTCAAACTTCAGCCATGGCTCACCCGTTGTTGGGTCGGAGGCATCCTTGGTGAGATCACGAACAGATAACAATCTTGAGGTATCTAAAGCATCTTTCGGAAATTTGAGCTTGAGCCGCCCATTCAGCCCATTTGCTTCCCCGCCTTTGGAATCCATAGTGGTGAAAGAACTGTCTGGCCGGGCCAGAATCAATGTTGTCTCAACTGCCACCGGTTCTGTGAATCCGGCTGCACTCAGATGGGCGGTATCGATGATTTGTACATCCTCCGCTTTTGCAGCTACGACCAGGAGTGTGTATTCCAAGGTCAAGCTTTCACCCGGGAGCAGGATGGTGGCCTGATCTGCCAGCCACGTCAACTTGCGGGTTTGCGCGTCGAATTCAAAGCCTTTGTTTCTCCCTGCCAGAAAATTGAATTCTCCCGGAAGAATATTGGTGAACTGAAGACCGGCGGCCGGCATTTGACCTTGATTCACGATCTTCAGCTTGAACGTGACCTGGTCTGCAGTTTTTATTTGATACGGGGCCGCTGAAAATCCAAGCGAGAGAGTGGATGGAGCGATCGGAGTTGTAGAGGTCCCGATTGGGGTCGATGTCGTGCTCGGTGAGGGCGTGACTTCAGGCGTTTGCGACATCGTCCCTGTAGGGGAAGCAGTCGGCGTTGTAGTTTCTGTAACAGGTGGAGTCGCTGTTGCTTCCGGAGTGCTCGTTGCAGTAAGTGTAGGCTCTGGAGTCAAAGTCTCCGTTATCACTGGCGTTGGCGTTTCAGGAAAAGGGGTGTTCTCCTGCAAAAGAGACAAAGAGCGTATAGAAGAGGAAAGGAACTGACCTCGTGTGCCCACTGTGCCGAATGTCGGACTAGGAAGCACAGAGTCTGAGCTGACTTCCTTCTCCTCTGCCAGCGGCATGGCGATCGCTGCAGTGGGGATCAGCGCATTGAATACGATGACGGCGATCAGCAAAACGCGAATCGCTTTTTCTGTCCATGGCTTGAATAATGCAAACATAGTTCCTCCCGAATCTGTCTGCAACCAGGAACGTACCCCTGATTGGTTTTTATGAATTGTTTGACAATTGGCTGAGTACCGTTAAGATTCCCCCAGCAGAGGGGCGCAGAGAAATAACAATGAGCTGCTTTGAGCGGTCTTTTAGTAGTATAGGAATCTCAAATTTCAAAGTCAATAGGTTTCAGGCACCAAAAGGTTACAGTAATGGTTCTGCAATGAAATAAAAAATTCTGAATTCCTCATACGGCATTGGCCTTAACTATCTGCCCTTAGCGTGGGTCTTTGCGTAGCACCCTGTACGGGCTGACCTCGCCAAAAACTGCCCAGACAATTCAAGTAGAGAATCTATGACAAATGCAACTCGGGAAATGTTTAGACTCGCCATCATGTGAGAGTCTAGACCTTTGTGGTGGCTGATTTGATTTCAACAAAAAACGCCTCTTGTTTTGCTGTTGTAATAAAATAAGCCTATTGGTAGCTTCGTACTCCCCTATCGGCCATGAAACTATATATCTATTTAGGTTCCCTTGCGCAAGAAACAGAACAGGCGCACAAACTATTGTGCGCCTGTTACTTCATTCTGAGGCTCAGGCGAGCCCCTCAAATATAAGGTATCACACCGTGGAGAGATCCCACTCCTCGTAGATCTTTGGGACATCGTTGAGCAAGCGCTGGGTATAGGGCTCCCTCGGGCGCAGGATCACCTCATCCGCCGATCCATATTCGACGATTTTCCCATGCTCCATAATATAGACCGTATCGGACACATAATATGCCAGGCCGATGTCGTGGGTGATGAATATGATCGTCATCCCGATTTCGTCGCGCAGTTTCATCAATTCGTCCAGGATCGTCGCACGCGAACAGGCGTCGATCATCGAGGTGGGCTCATCGGCCAGCAGGATCTTTGGCTTGAGCAGGAAGATGCGGGCGATCATCAAACGCTGCATCTGTCCGCCTGATAGCTCAAAGGGATATTTGTTGGTCAATTCCTCGAACTTCAGGTTGACGAAGCTGCACGCTTCCGTCATCTGCTCCACTTTCTTGGCATACGGGAGCCAGCGTCCGCCGCGCATGTGGATGCAATCCAGGAGTACGGTGTCGATCTTGTTGAAGATGTTGTACGAGGAGAACGGATCCTGAAAGATGGCCTGGATGTTTTTCCAGTACTCCTGTCTCTTCCGATGCGTGCTGATATCGCGCTTCTGTCCCTGGAAGTACACCTCCCCCTCCGTCTCGTTGATCAACCCGAGGAGCATCTTCGCCAGCGTCGTCTTGCCGCTGCCCGATTCGCCCACGATGGAGGCGACCTCCCCTTCATAGAGATTCATATCCACGTGATCGACAGCGAGGGTCTTCGTACGGCCAAACCCGAATATCTTGGTCAGGCCGGATGTGCTCAGGCATAATCTTTTTTCATCTCGCATGTTTGTGAGCCTCCCGGGCATACGCCTCTCTCAGTTCATCTTCCGGTATGATGCAGCGGTAGGCGCGCCCGTTGCCTGCATCGCGGAGCGGAATATTATGCATGGTGCATTCTGGCATGACGAATTTACAGCGTGCCGCAAACCGGCAGCCTGAAGGGGGGTTCTTCAGATTCGGCGGCACGCCGGGAATAGCCGTCAGCTTGACATCCCGCAAGCCTTCTTCAGGCACGATGATCGAGCCCATCAGCCCTTTGGAATAGGGATGCAGCGGATCGAACACGGCTTCCTGTGCCGTTGCCTTCTCCACGATCTGGCCGGCGTACATGACCATGATGTCGTCGGTCACGTTATATAGAAGAGGAAGCTCGTGCGTGATAAAGATCATCGAGCTGATCAAGCCTGTTTCCATTAACTGCCTGAGCATCTTGATGACCATCTTTTGCGACGTGACGTCCAGCGCAGAGGAGGGCTCGTCCGCGATCAGCACTTTGGGCAACAGCAGCACAGAGACCGCGATCACCGTGCGCTGCTTCATGCCGCCCGAGAGCTCCACCGGATATTTCTGCAACACCTCCGCCGGAAGTCCCAGTGTCTCGAACAGGATCTTGGCGCGCTCGTAAATATCCTTCTTGGTCACGTAGAGATCATGTTCCTGGATCACATCTTCGATAAAATGGATGATCTTCTGGGTGGGGTTGAGCGCGTTCATCGCGGCCTGTGGGATGTAGGCGATCTCGGCGCCCAGGATCGTTTTCCGTACGTCGTCCGGCTTCATATCGGAGATGCAGCGCCCATCGATGACGATCTCTCCGCTCGTGTAATGCAGCGGAGGGAAGTAGTAGCCCATCAGGCTGAGCGCCAGGGTCGATTTGCCGCAGCCGGATTCCCCCGCGATGCCCAGGGATCTCCCCTCCTCCACCTTGAGAGAGACATGGTCTACCGCATACACATCTTCCCCAAACCGGGTGATATATTTCGTGGTCAGGTCGTTAACCTCTAACATTACGTTTGCCATGACAATCTCCTAGTCTCTCAGCGCCGGGTTAAAGACCTGATCGAGACCGGTATTCATCAAATTCAACGAGAATGCGATCAGAGCGATGACCACAATGACGGGGAAGTATGCCCACCACTTGCCCAGGATCTGCGCCTGGTAAATCATCGCCCACTGCATCATCAAACCCAGCGTTGGTACTTCGGTTGTTCTTGGTCCCAACCCAAGGATCGACAACGCCGCCTCCGCCAGGATGCCCGAAGAAATTTGCAGGATCAGCGCCATCACCACATAGGAAGCGATATAAGGCAATATATCGGTGAGGATAATGTGACCGATCGAGTGTCCAGATAGTTTCGATAGATTGACATGGTCGCGGTTGCGCAGGGAAATGACCTGGGCCCGCACGGCGCGCGCTGTCCATACCCAGGAGGTAAACCCGATCACCACGGCGATGGTAAATGCGCCGCGCTGCTCCTGTCCGATGCTGAAAGAGATCAGGATCAACAACACAAGGCTGGGGATGACGATGAACAGATTGGTGATGAACGTAATGATGTCATCCACCAGACCGCCAACATACCCTGCCAGCAATCCCAGAGTCAGACCAATGAAGGTGGCGACGATCCCCGCCACAAAACCGATCTGCAAGGATACGCGAGTGGCGGCAACCAACTCCGTCAGCACATCCCGACCAAAATTATCGGTTCCCAACGGCAATATGCGTACATTCGGGACCCGGCTGATATTCACGTAATCCGTTGGCTGGACGATGCCTGCCTCCTCCAAATCCCCGGTTTCCGGGTTTTTAGCTGCAATGGTCACGCCCTCTGTATCCAAGAGTCCCTTGAGTGAGCTATTGAGTCGGATAAAGTAATTTCTCTTGGCATTGGTCATCCCAGAGATCTTTTGTGCGGGGTCATAATTGTTTACCCACTGATCCAGGAGTTTTGGGGTGTCATTAATATCGATCTCCGCCTCCGGGATCTCAACCGCCACAAGCCATTCCTTTATAGCAAGGCGATCCTCCGCGTTCAGCTTGCTGGCAATCCGCTTGGCAGCAGCATCATCCAAGTTCAGAGTGTATTTGGGCGAACTCACGCTGTCATACACACTCACATAGATCCCGGGCTCGAAGAAAGTACCCTGCCCGATGATGGTGAGTGGGTGATCTGTGATGATCACGGGATACACGAGCACGATCAGGAGAATTCCCATAAAAATGGAAAAGCCAAAGACAAACCTGGGAGAGCGAAAAATCTGCTGGAGGGTGAATTTCATAACAGCCTCTCTGCTTAATCAGCCTGCGCCGCTTTAATGCGTGGATCCAGAAAACCGTAAACGATCTCAATAAGGAAGTTTGCGCTCAACACCATTATCGTGATGACCAATGTGACTCCCGAGATCAATGGATAATCCTGGCCTAACACGGCAGTCAAGATCGTAGAACCAAGCCCCGGATAGCTAAAGATGATCTCCGCAAATAGAGCGCCGCCGACCATCGTCCCGATCGACAATGCCAGGCCGGTGATCTGCGGCAGCATTGCATTCCGAAATACATATCCAACGATCTTGCGGTCTTTGATGCCCATGAAACGAGCATACTTTACATAATCTGCATTCAGTTCGTAGATGGCCATCGACCGCATGCCGATCGCCTGTCCGCCGATCGTGATCAAGACGATCGACCAGAACGGCAGTTGGTAGTGGACGATTACTGACCACACAAATGACCAGGTAAAGCTGGGTATCAGGTCGAAACCATATCCACCGGAGGTGGGGAACCAGTTTAGATTGACGGCAAAAATGACCATCATGATGACAGCCATCCCAAAGGCTGGTAGATTGCTGACAAAAATACTGACGGGCATAAGGACTCGATCAAAGCCCCCCTTGAGGTACGCGGCCAACGCGCCGAGTGTGTTCCCGATCAGCCAGCCGACGATGATGGCCGGGAATTGCAGGCCGATCGTCCACAGGATAGAAGATTTGATCACATCGGCCACTGTCCTGGGATATTGGCTGAAGGAGAAACCAAAATCACCCTGTATCACATTTCTCACGTATAGAAAGAATTGTTCGAGCAAGGGTCTGTTCGTGCCAAACAGGTCCGCGTACTGCTGATAAATCGCCTGGATCCCGGTCGTGTTGGACATGCCCTGGGCAAGCCTGGATACGATGGCCGCCACAGGATCTCCCGGCATCAGGCGCGGCAGGATGAAATTCAAGAGGAATCCACAAACCAGGGTGATCAGGAACCAACCCAGCTTGTTGAGGAAGTATTTTCGGTATCCTTTCAACGCAGCCTCCTCGTAAGCACAGTAACATTATATCAATGAGGTGACAGCCACCTACTCAAATCGAATCGGGAGGGGCAATGACTCAGATAAGTGACTGTCACCTGCTTATGACAAGAACAGCCATGTCCCTCGTTGCGGAACATGGCTGTTTTTACTAGTTTACGATTTACTGCACAAGCTCCAGGTTATAGAGACCTGCGATGCTCCAACCATCCATCAGGTCGAGCGGCGGGACAGGCGGGTTTGTGCCGTCACCCTCGTGCGGGAAGTTCGTCCAAACACTCTCATTCACAGTGTGGAACGATTGAGGGCGGTACATGAGCGTGAAGGAGGGGACTTCGGTCAGGTAGATCTTGACCAATTCGGTGTACATTTCCTTCAGCTTGGCTTCGTCGGTTTCCGCGGGGATCGCCTGGATCAAAGCATCGGCCTCGGGGTTGGAATACTGGCCCCAGTTGCCGTTCCAGTTGCTCGACATACCGATGAACTCGGAGCTGAGCAATTTGCGGATACGTCCCCAGGGCTGGGTCGGGCCCGCGCCATCACTCCACATCATGAAGATGTCATAGCCTTCGGGCAGGGGCGCATCGGATTTGGTCACAACGGTTTGGTACACCGACCATTCCGGATAGTTGGTCGTAATGTCAATGCCGATCTCTTTTCCAGCTGCAGCGACCACTTCGATTGCAGCTTGCCAGTCAGACCAGCCGTTGGGGCAGGTGGCTACGTAGCTAAGCTTTTCACCGTTAAATTCACGCCAGCCATCTCCATCGCTATCGACGATGCCAGCCTCATCGAGGAGCGCCTTGGCGCCTTCGACGTCCTTGCCAGCCCACTGCAGGTCGGCGACGGCGGCCTGGTCGTACAGGGCCTGCTCGCCCTCGGTCGGGTTCATCAGCGAGCGCGGAACCTGGTCGAAGGTGGCCGATTGGTTCGTCATCGCGTTGGCGACGATGGTGTCATAATCCACGGCCATGGCGATCGCTTTGCGGACCGCGACCTGGTCCAAACCCGGGGATTCCAGGTTGAAGAAAGCAGTCGGGAGGCTGGCGCCGATGCCATAGGGGGCCTCAGGCAGGTAGGTGGAAATGGGCAGGTTATCTTTCAGCCACAGATCCTGAACGTTGGAGTTGAACTGCTGTGATACATCCACTTCACCGGCCTGCAGGGCGGTCGTACCGGCAGCGTTATCCTTAAAGATCGTGTGCGCCAGGTACTTGGGGGCGGGCAGCTTGCCCCACATAGAGGCATCCTGACCCCAGTAGTTGTCGTCCCGAATCATGACAACCTTCGTATCGTCGGCAAAATATTTGGTGTAAGGACCGGAGTAAACGACATCCTCTGCCGGATCGGCCAGGAGCGCGGTGGCATCCCCGCCGACGCGTTCTTCCAGTGTTTCGGTCCAGGCCTTCTGGATGACGTAATTACTGCTCAGGTAGGCCGCGACGAGTAAGGGATTGACCGCCTGGCCTTCATCATTCAACTTGGCCTTGACGACCACCGTCTGGGGATCGACCGCTTCGATGTTTTCGATGTAATCGATATTCGCAGCGCCGGTGGGGGTGTTGTATTTCACATGCGTGGCCCAGGTATAGGCGACATCTTCCGCGGTCACGGGGGTGCCATCGCTCCAATGGGCAGCCTCTTTGATCTTGAACGTGATCTCGGTGCGATCCTCATTCCATTGGAAATCACCATCCGCAAGCAGAGGATACATTTGGCCATCGAGCATGTTATACAGGTACGGAGTCTCGAACATGGTCACGCGGGCATTGTCCTGCTGGGCAATGGCCATGGCATTGTTGTTGCTATTGGAGTACGGATTCCAACCGACAACCGGGCCCCATTGTTGACCATTGAAGTAAAGGGTCTCGGTGCGAGGCAGCGCGTTCGGATCCGCTTCTTCCGCGGGAGCTTCGGTGGCTGCAGGCTCTTCGGCCGGGGCTTCGGTCGCCGCGGGCTCTTCCGCGGGAGCTTCCGTTGCCGCAGGCTCTTGAGGGGGAGCTTCTGTCGCTGCGGGTGCACCGCAGGCAGCCAGGACCATCGATGCGATGATCAACAGGGACAGAACGTACAAAAGTTTCTTCATGGTGAGATTTCTCCTCGTAGTAGGATTTGAGATACAAAATGATCGACATGAGAAAGAACAGTATTTGTGAGAGAGTCACCTCCTTTACAGGTTTCTTTGATTAATAGGCACATCCACAGGAACGTCGGAATACGATCTCGGTCGGCAGGATCAACACCCCCTCCGCCAGCTGATTTTCCAAAAGCGCAAACAAGCGTTGGGTGGCAATCTGCCCCACCCGCTCTGTGGGCGCTCGCACTGTGGTGAGAGGCGGGTTCAGGAACGGTGCAAAGCCCAGATCGTCAAATCCGACGACGGCAACTTCCTCCGGAATTCGGATCCCATGCTCGTGCAGGGATTTCAGAACCCCGATGGCTGCGTCGTCATCACCGGTAAAAACCGCATCGAACGCGACCCGCTTATTCTGGTCCAGAAATTCGTTCATGACCTTATAAGCAACGTCGCGTTCGAAATCGCCATTGAGTATCAGATTTTCGTCCACCGGGATGTCATTTGCCTGTAAGGCGGACCGATATCCCGTTTCTCGCCGGATCGAGTCGTCCTGACGAATCGGCCCTCGCACAAAGACAATTCGCCGCCTTTTATGAACAGTGATGAGGTGATCCACAAGCAGTCGCGTGATCTCATTGTTTTCCACCGTAACGCTCGGAATGGGTACTTGCGGCGGCGGGATACGATGGACCAGCACCATCGGGAAGCCTTTGGCGTTTAGGGCAACCAGATCTTCCTCCGTAAGGCCATCGGAAAAGACCAGCAGCCCATCTGTGTTGTGCGGTCCGATCGGCGGCTGCCTGTGTTCGCGGCCGTTGGCGTGATGGGTGGCGACAATTAAGTTATAGCCTTTCTGGCGCACAACGGCCTCCACGCCCTTCAAGAGCGGCACAAAGAAATCGTTATGGAGGTTGTTGAGAAGCAGCCCCACCGCCCGGGTCTTTCTGGAGGCCAGGTGACGGGCCGCCGCGTGAGGCACATACTTTAACTCGCTGAGGACCCTGTCCAACCGATCCGCGACCTCGGGGGAAACCGGCGCGTTTTGATTGATATAACGGCTGACAGTGGCAACCGAGACATCTGCCTGTCGTGCCACATCGCGAATAGTAACGGAAGAGGAGCGCCGGGTCATGATTATGGATGCAACCGTTTACAGTAACCGCTTACACTATCTCACATCGCAACCATTGGATCTAGTTACGATTGTCCTCAATACATGTTCTGATTTACATGTAAAAATGGATACAGAAAACTTGCCAGCTTTAGGATAGAACAAACTCTAAGCTCTGAAAATCGGGAGTTCGGATGATTTCCATGTAACATTATGTAATGAAACTCTCTAACAAAGCGCATTTTGCAGGGGGATTTGCTTAATAAAGTTACCCAACACTCGAGAATAGGAACGTGTTGGGTAACTTTTAAAGCAAGAGGGAAATCGAATTTGTTCCAATCTCCAGGATTTAGAGAGAGCAGGAGTTCAGTCCGGCGGTTAAGCCAAAGGGCTCTCGGCTTCCGTTTGGAAAGTTACCCAACACCCACCTGCACTGCTCATTGGGTAACTGTAGAGAACAGTGGGACTCCCAAAGTGATTTTTATCAGTTGGTTTCGTTACATATTGTCAGGCCAAAATCATCCGAACTCCCGATACTCGAATGCCAGACTTTGCTCTATTCTGATATTGTGAGTCATTGCGTTTGCGCAATAGGCATTGTCGAGATCTCCCCTGTGGAATCGTCAAGCCATAAGAAGCTCAGAGAATATCCCAAACAAGGAAACCTCTATGAAAAACATCCAATCTATCATTTCCCAAATGACGCTCGAAGAAAAAGCTGCCCTCTGTACAGGCGCCAGTCAGTGGACGACAACCCCGGTGGAGCGCCTGGGTGTGCCGGAAATGCTTGTCTCCGATGGCCCGCATGGCGTACGGCGTGTTCCGGATGTAAATGTATTGATCCAGGGAAGCCTGCCCGCCACCTGCTTCCCCACTGCTTCCTGTCTGGCGTCCACCTGGGACGTGGATCTGCTCCGCCGGATGGGAGAAGCCCTGGGGGAAGAGTGCATCGCGCTCAACGTGGATGTGCTGCTGGGCCCGGGCGCGAACATGAAGCGCTCCCCGCTTGGCGGCCGCAACTTCGAGTACTTTTCCGAGGATCCATATCTGGCGGGGGAAATGGCGGCGAGCCTGATCCAGGGTGTCCAGAGCAAGGGCGTTGGCACGTCACTCAAGCATTTTGCCGCCAACAACCAGGAATTCCAGCGCTTCAGCATCGATACCCGGGTGGATGAGCGGGCACTGCGCGAGATCTATTTGCCGGCATTTGAGAAAGCCGTCAAACAGGCGCGCCCCTGGACGGTGATGTGCGCCTACAACAAGCTGAACGGCACATACTGCTCGGAGAACTACGAGCTCCTGACCGACATCCTCAAGAAGGAGTGGGGCTTCGAGGGCCTGGTCGTCTCGGACTGGGGCGCCGTGCATGACCGCGTGGCTTCACTCAAAGGTGGACTCGACCTCGAGATGCCCGGCCCGCAGGACCGTCGCGTCAAGGCCGTGGTGGAAGCGGTTCGTTCCGGTGAGTTGGAGGAATCTGTTCTCGATGAGTCGGTGCGCCGCATTTTGAGCACCGTCTTCCAGGCCAAGGAAACACCGAAAGGCGGGGATTTCGATGTGGAAGCGCATCACGAATTAGCGCGCAAAATCGCTTCGGAGGGCATCGTCCTGCTCAAGAACAATGGGTTACTGCCCTTGAAAGGACAGCAGCACATCGCGGTGATCGGCCGCTCGGCAGAACGAGCCCACTTCCAGGGCGGCGGCAGCTCTCACATCAACCCGACTAAAGTGGCCATCCCCTTCAGGGAACTGCAAGCCCGCGCCGGAAATGCCGAATTGACCTATGCCGAGGGCTATCCTGCCGACGACACTTTCCGCCAGGATCTAATCGACCAGGCTGTCGGACTGGCGCGCTCTGCCGATGTGGCCCTCCTGTATATCGCGCTTCCAGGCTTCAAAGAGTCGGAAGGCTATGATCGCCCTGACCTGGACTTGACCGAGCAGCAGATTGCCTTGATCAAAGGGGTGGCTCGCGTGCAACCGAATACCGTAGTCGTTCTCAACAACGGCGCGCCGGTTGCGATGAGCGTCTGGCTCGACGATGTGTCAGCCGTGCTGGAAGGCTGGATGATGGGACAGGCCGGCGGCGCGGCACTGGCCGACGTGCTCTTTGGCAAGGTCAACCCGAGCGGCAAGCTGTCTGAAACCTTCCCCTACAAGCTTTCCGACACCCCCGCCTATATCAACTGGCCCGGCGGCAACGGAGAAGTGCGCTACGGTGAGGGCTTGTTCATTGGCTACCGCTATTACGACGTCCGGGAAATGGCTGTCCTCTTCCCCTTCGGCCACGGGTTGAGCTACACCAGCTTTGCCTACAGCAACATGAAGACGTCGAAGAGAAGCTTCAAAGACCTGGATGGGCTTACAGTCACCGTGGACATCACCAACACAGGCGAGGTCGCCGGTAAGGAAGTCGTCCAGTTGTACATCCACGATCAGAAATCTGACCTCATGCGGCCGGTGAAGGAGCTGAAAGGTTTTTCGAAAGTAGAGCTCCAACCCGGAGAAACGAAGACCGTTACCTTTTCCCTCGACTTTCGCGCCTTTGCCTACTACCATCCCGCTCACAAGCAATGGATCACCGAGGATGGCGAGTTCGACATCCTGATCGGCGCCTCGGCAACCGATATCCGCTGCCGCGCCACCGTGACCCTGCAATCCACCCTGGATCTCCCCTGCCTGCTGGACAGGGAATCCACAATCCGCGAGTGGATGGAGGATCCGCGCGGCAAGGCGGTGTTGGGAGCTCTATACGAGCAGATGGAAGCGCAGAGTCGCAGGGCGTTCAGCAGCGATGACAATGCAGACAGTATGGATATCATGGACATGCTGCTCGATATGCCGCTGGTGAGTGTGCTGATGTTCCAGCAGAACGCGCTGACCATGCCGGCCGAAGAAATGGTGGATGGCCTGCTGATGCAGGTCCACGAAAAATCTGCACTCGCTGCGGATTAAGAATATTTCATCGACGAGGCGAGATGCTTACAAGAGCTCTCGCCTTGCTCTACTGCTTCTGGATCTGGCTGGGCAGTGAAGGCCAGCCCTCCGCATCCCAGGAAAGGGACTCGATACGCAGCTTGGGTATGCCTATCTGTTTCGAATCGTAGGCATGGTAGACCATCCAGTACATATCATTCTCGAAGAGCATCCCATTATGGCCCGGCCCCTTCCACTGTCCGTAGGCAGCCAGGATGAGCGTGCCTCCACCTTCTGTCAGGGGAATCCCACCCCGATCTACGTATGGACCCGTCAGGGATTCGCTGCGGCCCACGCGCACGTTGTAGGTACTATCCACTCCCCTACAGCACAGATCGAATGAAACAAATAAATACCAGTTTCCATTTCGAGAGATGAGGAACGGCGCCTCAATTGCAGACGTGTTACCCTGTCCTGTAGAACGGTTCGCCAATTGATGGAGGTTTGAATCGTCCGTATCAAGTCGGCCGGTGGAGCGATCGACTTTCTGCAGCCAGATCCCTTCCCAGAAGCTGCCCCAGACTAACCAGGGCTCGCCAGCTTCATCCAGCACCAGATTCGGATCGATCGCATTCCACGGATCGCCTTCCCGTGAGCGCAGCACCTCCCCCTGATCCACCCATTCATACGCAGGACTATTCGGATCCAGGGTGACGTTGGTTGCCAGGCCGATTGCAGAATTCTGGCTGCCAAAGCTCGACACTGCATAATACAGGTGCCATCGATTATTGAAAAATGAGATGTCTGGCGCCCAGATATCGACGAGGTCCGGGTGGATATCCCTCGTCCAGGCCGGGTTGCTCTCGAATACCCGCCCGCAAAATTCCCAGGCCACTTTATCTTTGGAGCAGATGAAGGGGACAAAACTCCCCGTTGAGAACACGTAATAGCTGTCGTTTTCCCGGGCGATCACCGGATCGTGAATGCGCTGGATAAACCCTTCCGGCTCGATCATCACGCCCTGCGTCACAATGTCAGTACTGAGTTGCGCTCCGACGGGTTGACATGCTGCCAGCACGAGACTGATCAAAACACAGAACAGGATGCCACTCCCGGGGGAGTGGCATCTGTATATGCTCATGCCGGGCATGTCGTCAGTACAGTAAAGGATAGAGGCGGCAGGCTCAGCGTGGCGCGGCCCGCGTCAACCGTGGGTGTGGGAATCGCTTTTGGGACGACTTGTTCGGGCGCCTCCCAACTGTTCGCCACTTTGGGATCGCCGCCATTCAATTGCCAGGCTTCTTCCACTTGAAGCGCCTGTCCATCCTGCCATACAAGATCGGTCGTCACGGATTCGGTCTGGCTTCGATTTACCAGGAAGACCGCCCCTTCCTGTGTCTCGACATTGTAGCTGGCAGACACATCCAGCGTTGGCACCGCGTCGTGCTGCTTCGTCTCTATCGTCGCTGCTTTAACATGGACATCCAGCGCCTCGCCGCGGGCAAGGTTGCTGACCAGCTTGAAGACATAGTAGGAAGGGTGTTTAAGCAATCCCTCGGGACGCGTATGCAGCCACGAAATGACATTCACGATCTGTGCGACACAGGCAATCTTGAGCACATGGCTCTTGCGCAGGAAGACGTTCAGCCACTGGGCGACGACCAATGCATCCTCCAAATTGTAGATCTCCTCGGCCAGATGCGGCGCTTCTGTCCAGTTTCCTTGCACCGGGTCGCCCTTGTACCAGACCTGCCATTCATCCCAGGAAAGGTAGATATCATGTTTGCTGCGCTGCTTCGCTTTGACGTAGCGCAGCGTGCCTTCCAGGGTATCGACGTAGCGTTCAAAGAGCACCGCGCTGGCCAGATAACTGTCTGTGTCGTTCTCCGCGTTGCCGGCATAATAGTGCATGGAAAGATAATCCATGTGCTCCCAGGCGATCTCGAGGGCCGTACGGTCCCACTCCGGATACGTTGGCATGCGGTCATTGGAGGAGCCGCACAGGATTGTCTGGATGGTCGGATCTTGCATCTTCATCATTTTTGCCGCTTCGAGCGCCTTGTTAGCGTAGGAGACCGCATCCAGGTGGCCGATCTGCCATGGGCCATCCATTTCGTTGCCGACACACCAGTAACGCACGTTATGAGGCTCGGCAAAACCATGCCGGGCACGCAGGTCTGACCAGCGCGTCCCGCCCGCCACATTGCAATACTCCACCAGATCCGCGGCAGATTGGATCGTCCCGGTGCCCATATTGACACCTAACATCGGCGCGGCGTTGATGGTTGCGCAGAATTCCATAAATTCGTTCGTGCCAAATTGATTCGTTTCCAGCGACTGCCAGGCCAGCTCGCGCCGGCGAGGCCGCTGCTCCCTGGGGCCAATGCCGTCGAGCCAGTAGTAGCCACTCAGGAAGTTGCCTCCCGGATAGCGGATCACCGTGTACGCCTGCGCCCGCAGCGCCTCCATCACGTCTGTGCGAAAACCACGTTCATCCGCATGAGGGGAACGGGGATCATAGATGCCCTCATAGATGCAGCGGCCCATGTGTTCGGCAAATCCACCAAATAGCAGGGGTGAAATTGGGGCGATCGTTCGGTTTCGATCTAGAAAGACCTGCGCGTTGGATGTTGACATGTAGAAGCTTATCCTCTGATATGTGGATTGAACAGAATGTTATCCTGATTTTGCCTTGCCAGGGAATTACCGCCCGGCCATACCGGTTGTTGTAATCCCTGCAATGATCTTACGCTGGAATATTGCATAAAAAAGCAAGACGGGCGCCGAGGCGATAAACGCAGCCGCAAAGGCGAGTCCACGTTGAATATAACTGCCCTGCTGGATGATAACAAGCCCCACCGGGAGGGTGAATACTTCACGCTCGCTGAGCACAATCAGCGGCCAGAACAGGTCGTTCCACATGCCGAGGAAGGTGAAAATGGCCAGTGCCACCATCGCGCCGCGGACGAGCGGCAGGCAGACCTGCCAGTAAATACGGAACGGCCCCGCGCCATCCACGCGGGCCGCGTCTTCGAGGTCGCGTGGAATCGCGTAAAAGTGTTGCCGCATCAGGAAGATTCCGACCACGGATGCGGCAGCCGGCCACCAGATGGCATGATACGTATTCAGCAGTTTCAGATCCCGCAGCAGCAGGAAGGCAGGGATGAGGGTGATCGCGGCAGGAATCATCAGGCTGAAGAGCAAAAGCGAGAATAGCTGTCGCTTGCCAGGAAATTCCAGCCGGGCAAAGGCGTAACCGCTGAGAGTCGAGAGGAAAACCACGAGGATCGTACCCACTATGGCAATGATGAGGCTATTAGCAAACCATTTCATCACAGGCAGAGTCACATCGGCAAAGATATGCGTAAAGTTGGAGAGAGTAATGGGCTGAGGAATCCACTCGATGGGGAAATTGAATTGATTCGATTCATGGGTGAACGCTCTCGAGACAATGTACAACAGCGGAATAATGACGATGGCTGCGAGCGGCAGAAAGATCAGCCAGAGGAGCACGGACCGCCACAACGTCTTGCGGATGGGCTTCCAGTTCAGAAATGAATTCGTCGTCTTAATTTCTGTAGCCATAGTTGCTCCTCTCTATCCGTATTCAGTACGCCCGCGCATCATCGAGAATAAAATGGCGGTAACGACGATCATGATGACCGCCAGCACAACCGCCATCGACGATGCATACCCAAAACGGAAAAATTTCCAGGCGGTTTCATACAGGTACATCACAGCTGTGCGCGAGGCGTTTCCGGGTCCGCCTAATGAAATGATATAAGGCTGGGCAAATACCTGCATGTGGGCGATGAACTGCGTGACAGTGATGAACAGCATCGTGGGCATGATGAGCGGAATGGTGATGTGCCGGAACGATTGCCAGGAGTTTGCCCCATCGATCTTGGCAGCTTCGTAGAGCTCCTCCGGAATGCTTTGCAGACCGGCCAGGAACACCAGCATCGGGAAGCCAAAGGTCCACCAGACCGTAGTAATGGCGAGAGCAGGGATGACAATATCTGGATCTCCCAGCCAGGAAATACGAGGTCCTCCCATGAGGGTGGTAACAAAGTAATTGACAATGCCAAGCTGGGTGTCCCAGATCCGTGTGCCCAGGATGCCGATGACTGCCACCGAGAGAACCCCGGGCGCATAAAACAGAACGCGCAGGAAATCACTGCCAAAAAAGGAGTGCTTCAGCCCCGACGCCACAAGTAAACCCAGCACCACGTTGATCAGCACGGTCATGACTACAAACTGCCCTGAATTGCGCAAGGATTGCCAAAACACCTTGTCGGCCATCAGCGCCTGGTAGTTTGCCATTCCAATGAAGCGCTGCTCTTTTAGCATGATCTTCCAATCGTACAGGCTGATCTCCAGACCCCGGACGATTGGATAGAGCAGAAATAGAGCAAAGAAGATGAAGTGGGGCAGAATGAACAGGTAGTTGGGAAGCTGTTTGCGCAAAGCTTTCCAGCTCCAGTCTGCAGGAATCACAGATCGTTTGGCAACGATCACGCCTTTTGTGGAAGTGGGAGCTTGTGTCATACGTCACATCCTTCCGGCAAACGGATAAAGGGCAGGTCGGCGTGCTCAATTTTACAAGCACACCGACCTGCAAGGAGAAGAACGTCTATGGACGATCGAGGATTGCCTGAATTACATCACATCCTGCCTGCAATTCGGCTTCCACATTGGCGTCGGCGCTGGCAAGGGCATTGCCAACCGCGGTTTCATACGCAGTCTGGATTTCGATAAAGGATTTATGGGCGAGAGATGTACGGCCGATTTCATTGAATTCCTTGGCAGCCATCGCAACGGATTCAATCGCCTGTACATCGGCTTCCTCCTGCACGGCAATCTTGCCCGGCACCTGGCCGGAAGTCGCCCAGAAGGCGCCATTATTTGCCAGGTAGGTCATCAGGGTCTTTGCCTTGGCAACGCCGTCTTCGTCCACGCCGGTCGGGATAGACATAATATGCGAATCCAGTTTGACAGCTTGCTTGCCATCCGGAGCCAGGGAGTTGATGTAAGCCACCTTGGTCTTTGCAGCGACGTCCGGGTTATCGGCCATGAAGCCGCCAGTCCAGGTGCCTTCCCACATGAAGGCCAGACGGTCGACCTTGTAGAGATCGCCTGCCCACATCCTGCCGGGGACGGCCGGTGGAGCTACATAATATTTGTACATCATGTCGTGCCAGTACTGGATCGCCGCGACCGATTCAGGAGTATCCAGGAGGCACTGGGTACCATCTGCATTGGTAATATCACCACCAAATTGCCACAAGGTGGTAGGAATGGTGTAACGTGGCCAGGTAAATTCGTGCGCCCAGACCTGCACGTTGTCCTTGTCAAAGCCTTCCTCGGTTGGGTGTTTGCCATTTACATCTGTAGTGATCTTTTGCGCCCACTCGAGGAACTCTGCTCCATTTTTGGGCAGGTTGTTCGGGTCGAGCCCGGCATTTTCGATGATTTCTGTGTTGTACCACAACAGCCAGCCATGATTATCAAACGGGACAGCCATCGTCTGTCCATCGAACGTGATGTTCTCGATCACCGACGGATTGAAATCTTCCTTGTTGAGGGTGCCATCGTTGAAGATCACATCGTCCATCGGCATCATCAGCCCTTCCGACGCCATCTGGTTAACTTCCGCCGCGTGGAAAATAACCATATCCGGAGGCGTGCCGGCAGCCACCGCGGTCGGATACTTCTGGAAGAAGGTGTCCCACGGAATGCCTTCAGAGCGGAGGCAGACATCCGGGTTATCCTGAACGAACTTTTCCAGAAGCACGGCAAACACGGCACCATCTGTACCGGTGAGGCCATGCCACAGAATCAACGGATCGGAGCAATCGCCAAAAGCGTTTACAATTGGCGTGGGTTCTAGTGTTGGCGCATTGGGATCCACTGTTGGTTCTGAAGCAGCAGGTGCCTCTGTTGCTTCAGAATCCGCGGGGGCATTTGTTGCGGGTACAGCGGGCGCGCAAGCGCTCAGCGTCAGGGCGATCATCATGAGCAATGTCAGGCATAGCGACAATCTGTTCGTACGATACGTTGTGTTCATGCTTCTCTCCTTTGAGAATTGAAAAAACTGAATACGACCGACCATTGAAAACGCAGATGTCTTACTGCGTTACAACCACATGGAGGTACAGTGACGAACGATCAGCATTTCAATCTTGCTAAGGTCACCTTTGAGCGTCTTTGCGAAGAGAGGTTTATGCAGAACCTCGCTCAAGAAAACGACACGGAACCTCGAAGCGGCGGCTGGGCCCGTTATATTCACCCGAGATACGCTCAAATAGCGCGTTTGCCAGGAGTGTTCCCATTTGGTCCGGGTATTGCGCCACGGTAGAGAGCTGCGGGCGAACCCAGGCGGCGGCGGGGATGTCGTCAAAACCGATGATGGCGATATCCTCCGGCACCCGATAATTCATGTCTTCCGCAGCGGCCAGTGCTCCGATCGCGATCGTGTCACTCGCGGCGAACACAGCAGTCGGAGGGTTGGGCAATGCCAGTAGGGATCGGATGGCGCGACCTCCACTCTCAGGAGACCAATCGCCTTCCACCACATATTCGGGAGGAACAGATAATCCCGCATCTTCCATCGCTTTTTGAAAAGCACTATAACGACGCACAATCACGGGGAAATTGTGGTCCGCACAGATCATCGCGATGCGCTGGTGTCTCCGTTGTTCGATCAGCCATTGCACGGCTTCGTAACTGGCCTTCGTATCATCGGCATAGACCACATCCACATTCGGATGTTGAATATGGTTCCCCACGGCGCTGATGGCCATGCCGGTGCGGGCCATCAGGTTTTGCAGGTCATCGTCGCTGAGGTGATAGGGGATCAGGACCGCCCCATCGACAGGCCGGCGTAGAAGGGCCTCGCAGAAAAGGGTTTCCTTCTCATGCAGATGATCCGAATTGGCGATCATGACGCTGTAGTGATAGTGGGAAGCCACGTCCTGCACTGCGCGCACCATAGGATGATAGAAAGGATTGCTGATATCGGCGATCAACATCCCGATCACGTGATTCTTTTGTCCCCGGAGAGAGCGGGCGTACTGGTTGGGCTGATAGCCTAGCTCTTTAACGACTGTCAGGACTTTCTCAATCGTTTCTTCACTGATAGGGACTTTCGACTGAGAGGTGGACGGACTCAAAATGCGCGAAACGGTACTCTGCGAGACATTGGCTGCCTTCGCGACATCGCGCATGGTGACTTTACGTTTGATTTGTGGGGAATCAACAGTCATAATATTTAGTTTATGCAATCGTATGCGGTATAACGTATTCTAGCATACGGTTGCATGAAAGTCAACTAGCAGGTGATTTGTTCAGTCAATAATGGCGTTGTTCGAATGATCGATTTAGCTGAAAGCTTCCGAGCTACCGCCCTTCCCCTTTGGTTCCGTGGCCATAATTTATGAACATGCTAATTCCACGGGAGTCTATTCACTGATTCAGACGGCGATACACACCTTTCATCTGTTTGTAGATCGTCTGGAAGATCTCGAATTTTTCATCATAGATGGCGCGGTTGTGCACATTTGGATGGTACGAGCGTTTGAGCTGCACCAGCCGTGGGATGTCGCCGAATGCAATCTGGTCCATGCCCACCGCGGCGATCCAGGCCGCGCCGCGCGCATTGGCATAGAGGGGGTCAGCTACCTGCTTGATCTCCACATTCATCACATCTGCAAAGATCTGGCACCAAACATCGGACTGCGCGCCGCCGCCCACGATATGAATACCGTTCACCTTCCGTCCCAGGAATTTTTCCACGGGGGAGAACAGCCAGCGCGTGTTAAAGGCGATGCCTTCCAGGAAGGCCCGGATGATGTCTTCGCGCGTGCTGGTCAGCGACAGGTTATACAACCCGGCGCGCAGCGTACGGTCCTCGACGGGAGCGCGTTCTCCCCAGATCCAGGGCGTGTACAGCACGCTATTCGCGCCCGCGGGGACGCGGTCCGCGATTTGATCCAGCACTTTGAAGATATCGGGCACATCCGCTTCCTGCAGCAATTCATCCTTGTGATAGAGAATGTTGTCGCGCAAGAATGTGAGATTGCCTCCCGCGGTCGCTTGCAGCGCGGTGAGCAAATAACGACCCGGCACTGCGCAGGGGATGGACGCCAGGCTGGAGGCGATGTCTGTTTTTTTGAATGGCACATGCGCCCCAATCCACGAAGATGTGCCGATGTAGAGATGCGGCACATAATCTTCCACCGCGCCCGCGCCGACGGCAGCAGCCGTGTTATCGATGGCCCCGGCGACCACCTTGACGTTAGAGGAAAGCCCCAGCGCAGTTGCGACCTCACTGCGTAAATCCCCGATTACTTTTGTACATGCTACGATCTCAGGCAGCTTGTCCCGTTCCAGGCCGAGTGTGTGGATTAATGACTCGTCGTAATGGATCGCATCCGGGTCGCGGTTGTCGGTCACCCACGAGGTCAGGATCGAATCGAACGTGGCTACAAATTCACCGGTCAGCCGCAGGTTCATGTAATCCAAAACGTTCAGAAATTTATATGTGGCCGCATACACCTCGGGCTTCGCCTCCCGCAGGAAGAGCATGTGCCCTGCAGGGTCCTTGCCCGTCATCGAGGGCATCCCACCCGTCAATCGGACGAAACGCAGGATCTTCAAAATATCCGCGCCATCGACGTTGACCCATCCCCCGAGTTGTTTCCTCAAATGCGCCGCGCCGCGCATGTCCATCCACAGGATCGCGTTGCCGAGAGCGTTTCCCGCGCGGTCGACGGCTATCGTGCCTTCGCCCTGTGTCGAGCAGCAGATAGCGATCACATTCGATGCCGCATCCTGATCACGCTTTAGCAACCGCCCTGCCGCAGACAGGAAGGCCTGCCACCACTCCTCCGGCGATTGTTCCGCCCCACCGTGCGGCGTGAGGATCAGATGTACCGGTTCATATTCCCAGCCCAGCACCTTCCCGCCGACCGCGATCAGCGCGACCTTCATGCCGGAGGTCCCGAGATCAACAGCAAGGATGAGTTTTTCGTGGGTCATCTGGATTCGTTTTGCCCATCTGCACATGGCGAGCCTGAGAGATTTATCGTTGTGGATCTTTCATCTGCGTGACGAGTAAGGAGCTCAATACAAGCAATCCGATTGCCAATAACAATGCGGGCGTGAAGGAACCATTCGGCGTCTTTAAGGCTTCCATGATGTAAACAAACACCACCGAGGCCTGACCGAACAGTTGGATCAGTCCATTCGACGTGCCTTCGGGCGTCGGCTGGGTCACTTCCGCCGCGTACTGCATGCCGATCGGACTGGTGCTGATGAGGAAGAATCCCATCGCAAAGGCAGAGCCAAACAAAAGCCAGCGGCTGGCGGCAAAGGCCAGGCCGGCGAGTCCTGGAATGGCCAGCAACAATCCAAGCAGAATATAAGGTTGGCGCTTCCGCTGTTTATCTGAAAACGGTGGAATGATCACTGCACCTAAGACGCCACCGACCAGCATCAGCGCCCCGAGTGCACCCGCGTCGGTGGGCGTGAAGCCGCGCGGGCGGATGATGTTCTCCACCCAGGTCGTGACGCCGTTGAAGATACCCAGCCCAATAAAGGAGACGAACAGATACAACCAGAAGGATCTCACAGTCAAAGCATGTTTGAGCCCATCGAGCATTAGCGCGCGGACATCACTCCCTGCGGGTCCCGGCGGAGTCGGCGGCCGTTCTCTGGCCAGGAGGATGAACAAGAGTGACGAAAAGGCGGCGATGCCGCCATAGATCAGCTGGATCGTGGGAAGAGAAATCGTCTCTGTGAGGATCGGTGTCAACACCAGACCAAGCGCCGTGCCGACCAGGTTAGCAAGCGTCACCAGCCCAACGGCAGTAGCCCGTTCCTCAAGGGCAAACCAGTTCGCAGGGACTTTCGTCCAGGCATTCAGCAGGAAGGGTTGGGCTATAGCGATCCCGATCGTGCTCCATAAGACGAGAGAATAGTTCGCGCCCGCCAGCCCGCGCAAGAGGCCAAAGACCCCCATCAACACCGCGCCGGTACCCACCGCAAGTTTAAATCCGTAAGTGTCAATCACCCATGCCACGGGAAGGGAAAGGGGGATGAACGCGATCATGAACGTCATCGCCAGCAAGCCGATCTGCAAATCGGTCACGCCATAGAACGCCGCGGCGGGACCGGTCACCGGCGCGTAGGTAATCCAGAGCATCTGGATGGTCAGGTTGATGAACATGAAAACTGCAAGCACCACCCAGCGGTAGCCGTACAGTTTGTAGTCTGTTGCCATGAGGATCCTTTAAGCGCAGGCTTCCAGGACGGTCTCGAATCTACCCAACGCCTCATCGATGATCGCATCCGTATCGGCCATCGAGGTATACATACGCGAGCCAGCCAGTGTGACTAATCCCTGTGACATATAGGCCGCGCCCATCTCTTCCATCATGTGTTTGCGCGGCTTGAGCTCACGCGCTAGCCGGATGGGATGGCGCAGGTCGAGCAGCATTACACCGGAAGTCTCCAAATGCACGATCGATCCTTGATTGTACGCCACAAATGGAAGATTATATTTTTCGATGATAGCCTGTAAGCCCTTCGTAAGCCGGTCTCCCGCGCAGCCCGCGATGACGGGGGCATTCATGCGCTCCATCTCGAGCAGGGAATAATACCCGGCCACACACGAAAGCGGGTTAGCCGAAAGCGTCCCGCCGATATAGGCGCGTTCCCCGGTCCCGCCGATGCCAGCGGCGAAGCGCAGCATCACGTCCGCCCGGCCGCCCACGCCGCCCGCCATGGGATAACCCCCGGTGATACATTTGCCGAATACCGTCAGGTCGGGCTTGACGCCGAAGTAGCCCTGCGCGCCGCCCATCCCCACCCGAAAACCAGTTACCACCTCGTCAAAGATCAGCAGCGCGCCGAACTCATCGCACAGCTCACGTACCTTTTGGTCGAAATCGAAGGGAACCGGGCGAGTTCCCGATTCCGGTCCGAGAGGCTCCACGATGACTGCGGCCGTCCCGCCTCGCAGCCGGTTCAAGATCAAATGGCGCTTCAAGGAACCCAGGCTGTTCGGGAAGAACTCCCCGGTCGCTGCGCTCGCGCCGCGCGGGATGCCTGTGGACTCGAGCCGCCCCGTGCCGGGGATATGGAGCCCGTAGACCATTTGGTCACTCCAGCCGTGATACGCCCCGCCGACCTTGATCACATATTTCTTTTTCGTGAACGCCCGCGCGGCACGAATGGCGGCCATCACCCCCTCTGTCCCCGAGCCCAACATGCGGAACAATTCCACAGCAGGCATGAAGCGATGAATAAGCTCGGCAAGCTTGAGCTCGTATTCATGGAACAAGCCCGTCACGGGACCGCAGGTCTGCAGCATCTCGACGACCTTTTCGCGCACAGGCGCATAATTGCTTCCCAAAACGGTGGGGCCGCCTGCCTGTAAGAAGTCAATGTATCGATTGCCATCGGCATCCCATAGATGGGCGCCTTCCGTTTTTTCGATGGCGATCGGGAACGGATAGTTGAACGCCAGGTTATGCTGCACGCCGCCCGGAATGTATTTCCTGGCCTGGTCCGTGAGTTCTTTGGAGCGCTTACATTGATTTTCAAAGTAATTCAGAAATTCCCCCATCTTCTCGCGCCGCACCAGGCGCAGCGGCTGGCGGATGAGCGCCCCCAGCCTCGCATAGATTTCGTCCGTATTGTGATATTCTCGGATTGCGTAGTTTTGTTCGCTCATGTCATTCTCCGCCTGTGAGGCGTTCGCCCTGCTCGATCTTCTTTTGGTCCTTACGCAGTTTCGCAAACGCGATCTCACGTACGGCCAGGGGAATCCTGCTGATCTTACGCTCGCTGCAGATTGCCAGGAGATACGCTAGCGCGCACTTCTCTAAAATTTCCACGTTGTGCACGGCGCGTTCCATATCGTGGCCTAAGACCAGCGCGCCGTGATTTTGCAGCATGAAGGCGTTGTTATGATTGCGGACGTGCCTGGAGACGGTACGTTTCAGAAATCCTGTCCCCGAGGGCGCATACGGGATGATGTCCACGCTGCGGCCGAGGAAACGTGCCTGCTCGTCGAACAGCGCGGGGATCGGCGCTTTGATCAACGTCAACGCGCTGACGTACGGTTGGTGTGTGTGGACGATGGCGTTTACATCCGGACGGACCTGATAGACCGCCGCATGCATACCGGACTCAACCGAGGGCTTCAAGCGGGACTCCACCTCCTTCAGGCCGAGGTCCAGCACGCAGATATCCTCCGGGGTCATCTTCATATAATCGTAGTTCGATGGAGTAATCGCGAACGCCTCGTGCCCGGGGATACGCAGCGACAGATTCCCACCCGTCGCCATGAGATATCCCTTGCGCAACAGAGACTGCGCGGTATCCACGACCTCTTTTTTCTGTGCCTCAAATGCAGACATGAACCCTCCCGGTACATAATCTTGACAGTGTCAAGATTATACCGTAGGATGTGACCATGCCTTCCAAGAAATACCATCACGGCGATCTAAAAAACGCCCTCATCAAGGCGGGAGTCGAGGTGTTGTCGAAGGAGGGGACGGGGGCATTGAGCCTGCGGAAGGTGGCGGAACGCGCAGGCGTCAGTCACTCGGCCCCCTACTCACACTTCTCCGATAAACAGGCGCTGATCGCGGCCATCTCCACCGAGGGTTTCAAACAGCTTTATACGGAATTGGACACAGCGATAGCCGCGTATCCAGACGACCCGAAGCGCCAGCTCCATGAATGCGCCTGGGCATATGTCCTGTTCGCAATGAACCATACGGATACCTTTAAGATCATGTTTTCAGGTGTGCTCGAGAAGGAAAAAGAATACCCGGACTTCGTTGAAATCTCGCGAAAAACATTCGGCCGCGTGACCGAGATCGTCCGTGCCTGCCAGGCTGCGGGCATCCTGCGCGCCGCTCCTGCGGAGATGATGGCAGTCGCCGTGTGGGGACAGGTCCACGGCATTATCTCACTCCTTCTTGAGGGACAGATTTCCCATGTGGTGCTCGACCGGTTCGATCCACGCGAGATCGTCTTGTTTGCACTGGACCAGATTCGCACCGGGGCTAACGCCTAAACTATTCACGTTCACACAAAGGAATCACGCAGCATTAGCGCAAACGGGTGGCCGAGTTTTGTTGTATACTTTCGATTAAGTTTTTCCTTAACCGCTATGCAAAACCTGGAGCATCTCCGATCCTTCGACCAGATCAAGTTCCTGGCCGACGCGCGTCGCCTGGCCATCCTACAGATCCTGATGGCCTCGCCGGCCACCCTGACGCATCTCGCGCGCAGGCTGGGGCAATCCCCTGCCCGGGTTCGCCACCACATCAAGGCGTTGCAATCTGCCGGCCTGGTGGAGCTGGCGGAGGTCCGCACCAGGGGCACCGTCACGGAAAAGTTTTATCGCGCCGCGGCAGGCGCCTTTCTGTTACAGCAGCTTATCCTGCCAAAGAGCAAAAGGCCGACCGTCATTTTCTCGGGCAGCCATGACCTCGCCCTGGAGGCCGCGGCCGGGTCGCTTTCGAAATACGTGAGCATACTGAGTCTGCCCGTGGGTTCATTGGATGGACTGGTGAACCTGCGCCAGGGGCTATGCCATCTCTCCGGCGCTCATCTGCTGGACGAGAACGGCGAATATAACCTGCCCTATATCCGCCGCTTCTTCCCAGATCGAGATATGAAAGTGATCACGCTTGCAAACCGCACACAGGGCCTTATGCTCCACGCGGGCAACCCTAAGGGCATCAAAGCTATTTCGGATCTTGCCAATACAAGTGTCCGCTCTGTGAACCGGAACCCCGGCTCAGGCACGCGCCTCTGGCTCGACGGTGAACTGAAGAAAGCCGGGATTCCACCCGAGGCGATTCGTGGCTACGACCGTGTGGTCAAGACCCACAGCGAAGCGGCCGCGCTGATTGCCAATGGAAAAGCAGACGCGGCGATCGGTCTACAAGCCGCGGCCCACGTGCACGGGCTCGACTTCATCCCATTGTTTGATGAACGCTATGATCTCGTTCTGCCCGGTGAAGCGCAGAAAACACTGGCCCCTTTGCTCGACTATTTACAGACGAATGACTTCCGCCACGCAGCCGAAGCCCTTACCGGCTACTCTACGGTTCACTGCGGTGAGGCTATTCTATGAACAAGAGGAAAACATCCATGAAATTTATCGCGCGTACGATGCTTTTCACAACTGTCTTCGCATTGGCCCTTTCGGCATGTGCCTCCGCTGCCCCCGCCAACCCGAATATCATCCTGGCCACCACCACGTCGACGCAGGACTCCGGCCTGCTGGATGTGCTCGTGCCTATGTTCGAAGAACAGACCGGCTACAGAGTGCAGACCATTGCCGTCGGAACGGGCGAAGCGCTGAAGATGGGCGAAGAGGGCAACGCCGATGTCTTGCTGGTCCACGCGCCCTCGTCTGAGATCACCTTCATGGAGGGCGGGCATGGCAAGGATCGCTTCCTCGTGATGCACAACGACTTCATCGTCGCAGGCCCGGCCGAGGACCCTGCTAAGATCCAGGGACTCGATACACAGGCAGCATTCGCCGCGGTCCATAACGCAGGTGCCACCTTCGTCTCGCGCGGGGATGATTCGGGCACGCACAAAAAGGAGCTGGAGCTCTGGAAGAAGGCCGCGCTCGACCCGGCCGGCCAGGCCTGGTATCTGGAGACGGGTCAGGGCATGGGCGCATCTCTCATCGTTGCCTCGGAAAAAGGCGGGTATATTCTCACCGACCGCGCCACGTATCTTGCCAACAAAGACAACCTGCAGCTGGAGATCCTGCTGGAAGGCGATAATTCATTGCTAAACGTGTATCACGTCCTCACCGTCAACCCCGAGGCGTGGCCCAAGGTGAACTACGATGGGGCGCTCGCCTTCTCGGAGTTCCTGACCGACCCCACAACGCAAGATGTCATCGAGCAGTTCGGCCTGGATAAATATGGCCAGCCACTCTTCTACCCCGACGCCGATAAGAGTGATGCTGATCTTGGCTTATAAGAATCCCAAAAGGTGGAGAGGGTAGACGATGGTCTACCCACTTTCAACAATTGCATCATGTTCGATCCTGAAATCCCCTCAATTACTTTGCTCTCTCTGCGCGTCTCCGGCATCGCGACGGCCATCAGCTTATTGATCGGGTTGCCCTTCGGCACACTGCTCGCTCTCGGGAAGTTCCCCGGGCGGGCCTTTCTGCTCAGCCTGATCAACACCGGGATGGC
>LLBY010001848.1_pt2 | contig 32375 bp, 30 predicted proteins | sample 1489401 | NCBI WGS metagenome assembly LLBY01 (sample SAMN04092656, study PRJNA295927) | soil metagenome | biome: Soil prokaryotic community; feature: Bulk soil; isolation source: soil from tomato rhizosphere | host: tomato cultivar Hawaii 7996 | place: South Korea | collected 2011-11-01 | reverse complement strand
AGGCAAGAAAAACTCTAAAGCTTAGAAACTTTGCAACTTAAAAAAAAACATATAAAATGTACATTGAAGTTTTAATTAAACAAGAAAAAGAGAAAATTGAGAAGCAAGAAACTTTGAAACTCTACAACTTCATAACTCAGAAACTTTGCAACTTTGCAACTTTGAAACTTAAAAAAAGCATATGAAAAATCTAATCTTAGTTAGACACGCAAAATCTTCATGGGAACATCATGTTATTGACCACGAAAGGCCTTTAAACGAAAAGGGCATTAATGATGCGAATAGTATATCCATGTATCTGAATTCAAATAACTTGAATATTGATGGTGTTTTTTCCAGTGATTCCGTAAGAACCAAAACAACTGCCAATATCTTTTTTGAAAATCTTAAAATAGATAGGTCCATGCTGCAATTAAATCATGATTTATACGATTTTTCAGGAAGCAATCTCATTAGTGTTATTAAGGAATGCCCTAATGATATACATACTTTAATGGTTTTTGGTCATAACCATGCCATAACAGCTTTCGTAAATACTTATGGTGATATTTTTATTGATAATGTTCCTACCTGTGGTGTGGTTCAAATTGAATTTGACATTACTGATTGGAAAGATTTAAACAAAGGAAAAACTGTAAGTACTTTATTTCCAAGAGATTTAAGAAAGTGATTTTTTATTAAATACTTTTTTGAATCGGTACATAGCAAATCGATACATTATTAATACGTAAAAGTATGCTTAATCATTAGCTTTAAAGCTAATTATTTAGCTTAAATAGAATATATTTGTGAAAGCATTTTAGTACTTGACAAAATTTAAATATATTCAGATGTCAGTCTGAGTACAGTCGAAGACATTGGAAATATCGTTTTTAATAGCATTTCGACTGTGCTCAATATGACACGCTTCATTTTTTTCATGTCTAAAGAAAGCATTACATCATTATTACCAAGTATGACAAAACCAGAAATCCATTCAAATAGTTATATAAATAGAGAAATAAGTTGGTTACAATTTAATGCAAGGGTTTTGCAAGAAGCTTCAGATGAACGCGTACCATTAATTGAAAGATTACGTTTTTTAGGTATATTTTCTAATAATCTAGACGAGTTTTTTAAGGTTAGATATGCTACTGTAAAGCGAATAGTTGATGCAGGAAAAGGAGGGAAAAGTGAACTAGGAGGTATTAAGGCCAATGAATTACTTGAAATTATTACTCAAATAGTAATAAAACAACAAAGTGAAAGCTTAGAAGTTTTAGGTACTATCCATAAACGCTTAGAGGACGAAAATATCTATATAATTGATGAAAATCAAATAGATAGCTCCCAGCATGATTTCATAAAAAGATATTTTATTAGAAAAGTAAGTCCAGCATTGGTTACCATTATATTAAATGACCTAGTAGTACTACCTAATTTAAAAGATAGTGCAGCATATTTGGCAGTAAGAATGGTAATGATGGACAATAAAAAGCAATTCGCTCTTATTGAAATACCAAAATCCATTAATCGTTTTGTTGAATTACCGAAGCAAGGTGATAAAAGTTTTATAATATTGATTGACGATTTATTACGTCATTGTTTAGGGTATATTTTCAACATTTTTGACTATAAAACAGTTTCTGCCCACATGATTAAAATTACACGTGATGGTGAGCTGGATTTTGAAAGCGATTTAAGTAAAAGCTTTATTGAAAAAATCTCCGATAGTGTAAAACACAGGCAAATTGGTGACCCTGTTCGTTTTGTTTACGATAAAACTATCGATAAAGAAACCTTAGAATTTTTAATGTCTAAAATGGGTATTGATGATACCGATAGTATCATCCCTGGTGGTCGTTATCATAACAGACGTGATTACATGAATTTTCCAAGTTTAGGAAGAACAGATTTACTTTACCATAAAATAGAGGCGTTACCAATAAAACACCTTAGTTTGGAATCTAGTATTTTTGAAGCCATAGAGCATAAAGATTATTTGCTTCATGCACCTTACCAAACATTTTCATACATCGTTAAGTTTTTAAGAGAAGCGGCGCTAGACCCAAAAGTAAAAACCCTAAGAATCACTATTTATCGTTTAGCACAAATTTCGCATATTGCCAGTTCACTTATTAATGCTGCTATTAATGGAAAATCGGTAACGGTGTCTATAGAGCTTCAAGCACGATTTGATGAACAAGCCAATATAGATTATGCGCAACAAATGGAAGAAGAAGGCATTAACTTGGTTTTTGGTGTAAAGGGATTGAAAGTGCATAGTAAAATGTGTGTTATTGAGCGCGAGGAAGGTAAAAAATTAAAACGTTATGGCTTTATAAGTACAGGGAACTTTAACGAATCTACAGCAAAAATATATACAGATTACACGCTTTTCACTGCAGATCAGCGCATTTTGAAAGATGTTATTAAAATTTTCAATTTTTTTGAAACCAACTATAAGATTTTCAGATATAAACACTTAATCACATCGCCACATTATACTAAAAAAGCCATATTTAAATTGATTGATGCTGAAATTCAGAATATAAAGAATGGTGGAGAAGGTCTTATTAGATTGAAAATGAATAGTATTTCTAGCTATGATATGGTCGATAAACTTTATGAAGCTAGCAATGCAGGAGTTAAAATTCAAATGATTGTTCGAGGTATTTGCTGTTTAATACCAGGCATACCGGGCATGAGTGAGAATATTGAAGTGATTAGTGTTATAGACAAGTTTTTAGAACATTCCCGAATTTATTATTTTGAAAATAATGGCCATCCTAAGGTTTATATTTCATCGGCCGATTGGATGACCAGAAATATTGAAAACAGAGTAGAAGTAAGTTGCCCTATTTATGATGAAGACATAAAACAGGAAATTATAGAAACCTTTAATATTTGTTGGAGCGATAATGTAAAGGCACGTGTATTAAATGCTTCACAAGATAATGAGTATAAAATAGACAATAAAGAAGAAGTAAGGTCTCAGTTTGCTACGTATGATTATTATTTAAAAAAATTAGAAAATTAATATGCTCTCAATAAAAAAATATGCAGCAATCGATATTGGTTCTAATGCCGTTAGGTTGCTTATTTCAAACATTATAGAACAAAAAGGAAAACCTGTTCAATTTAAAAAGAATTCGTTGGTTCGTGTGCCTATTCGTTTGGGATCAGATGTTTTCATCCATAATAAAATTTCAAAGGAAAATACACAGCGTATTTTAGATACCATGTTGGCATTTAAGTTATTAATGAAATCACATAAAGTGGTAAAGTATAAAGCCTGTGCAACTTCTGCTATGCGAGAATCCACCAATGGTAAACAGGTTGTTGATTTAGTTTTAAAAAATTCTGGTATAAGCATTGATATTATTGAAGGTGAAGAAGAAGCAGCCATCATTGCCGCCACCGATTTAAATTCTTATATCGATAAAAGCAAAACATATTTATATGTAGATGTTGGTGGCGGTAGTACTGAGTTTACCGTTATTCATGAAGGTATTCCGGCAGCGTCAAGATCGTTTAAAATAGGTACGGTACGGTTACTTAATGATATGGTTTCTAAAGAAGCATGGCAAGAATTGGAGGAATGGATAAAAGTGCATACAAGCGCTTATGATAAGATATCTGTTTTGGGTTCTGGAGGAAACATTAACAAAATATTCAAAATATCGGGAAAAGCTTTAGGTAAACCGCTAACATATTTCTATTTAACATCGTATTATCAACTGCTTCAAAGCTATTCTTATGAAGAACGTATAACCGAACTGGACTTAAATCAAGATAGGGCAGACGTTATTATTCCCGCTATGCGTATTTACCTATCTTCCATGAAATGGAGTGGTGCCAAAAACATATATGTTCCAAAAATAGGATTGGCAGATGGGATTATAAAAAGTATTTATTATCAGACCGTTTCAAGCAATACACAGTAAAATTTTGCACTTTACCTTTTAAAATTGTAGCATTGTATTTTTATAGCATATATTCGTACATAATAAATTGCTAAAAATTTAAACGACTTCATTTATAGCCCAAATCTATTAACTTATGAAATGAGTTTAACTAAAATTTAATTTTTTCTATTGATTTTATAATGCGAATTGCATAAGACTTATTAATAACAATAAATAGTTAGTTATGAAAAAAACAGTATTAATAATACTCCTTAGTTTTTCATTTTATGGATTTACTCAAGATGTAAAATATGGTGTAAGAGGTGGTTACAATATTTCAAATTTAGATTTTGAAGGGACATCTACCATGGAAAACAAACACCGAAACAGTATTTATATTGGTTTTTTTGGAGATATCCGTTTTTCTAAAACAGTTTCTTTAGTGCCTGAATTACAGTTTTCGGCTGAAGGAGCCAAAGTTGAAGCATATCATTTAGACTATATTCAAGCGCCCATTTTATTTAAATTTAGATTGAGTGAAAAAATCCGTTTTGCACTTGGTCCGCAAGTTGGATTGAAAATTAATAAAGTGGACGATGTCGCTAAAAACATGGGGTATTCGGGTATTGCGGGCATAGAATATAAATTATCACATATGCTTTTTGCAGATTTAAGATACACATATGGTATTACAAATGTGTTTGACGATTATTTACCATTTGAAGCTAAAAATACGAATATTCAAATTGGTGTTGGTTACAAATTTTAACTCAGATTTCAGGTCGTAATAAATTTTCTATTACATAATCTGGGTTTAACCGTGTACCGTTTCTTTTTTTCCTAAATCAGACATTATTTTTGCTTCATATTCAAGAAGTTGTTGCCATTTGGTATCTACTTCTTTTTTTTCGCCATATTGTCTGGCAAAACCTAAAAACATGGTATAATGGTTGGCTTCACTTACCATAAGATTTTTGTAAAAAGCAGCTAATTCTTTGTCTTTTAAAGTTTCCGACAGCAATCTAAAGCGTTCACAACTACGTGCTTCAATTAAAGCTGCATATAATAATCTATGCACCAACTGTGTGGTTCTGCTGCCGCCTTTTGGAAAAAACTTAAGCAATTCGATAACATAATCATCACGTCTGTCGCGCCCTAAAACCCAACCACGTTCAATAATTTTATCGTGCACCATTTTAAAATGGCTGATTTCTTCTTTTACCAAAGCAGTCATCTCTTGTACCAGTTCGGTATATTCAGGAAAGCTTACAATCAAAGAAATAGCTGTACTGGTTGCTTTTTGCTCACAAAACGCATGATCTGTTAATATTTCTTCTATATTTTTTTCAACAATATTAACCCATCGCGGGTCTGTTGGTAATTTAAGTCCTAGCATAATTAATTAAGTTTTTTCAGTAATTTCATGTATAAAAACCTCTCCATTGCCATCAACTATCATTTCATTTAAATAGTAGTAATCAGTTTCTGGTTTACAAAACATAATAAAAATACTTATTTTATCTTTATCAAGAGACTCCTTCTCGTTAAGCCAAACACCAGATAGATTGGCTATTTCAAAATAGTCTTTTAATTCGTTATCACGTTTTAAAAAAAATGATTTGTCAATTTTTTGAGATACAATTTGAATATCATTCTTAAAAATAGTTATTTCTGCTATGGCATCTCTATAATAATGTTTATATACAATAGTATCTTGTTTAAACATATTTAAAACACTATGTTCCATATCTGTAAACGTTTTAATTTTTACTTTAAAACCGTTGCTTAATATCGTGTCTGTTATGGTTTCTGAATATGCTTCTGGAATATATTTTTCAATTTCAAGCGTTCCTATGGAATCTTTAAATTTCTCCACGGATGTTTTTAAAGCATCTTTTTTTGTTTTTCCGCCGTTGCAACTTACAAAAGCTAAAATTATCACTAAGATGTAAATTAATTTATTCATATATCTAAATTTTGCCTCATTTCGACATGATAACGTTTTTCTTTTTTAGTCATGACACAAACTCATTATATATCTAAATCAAAAATTTTTCTTAAAACATCTATATTGGGATTTTTTGCTTTAAGCTTTTCAAACTTTTCAAAAGGGGTATAGGCATACTGCTTTTCCATTTCTTCATTGACACTAATTGATAAATTAATATCAAAATTGTTTAAAGTCTTTCTTATGTACAATAAAAGCTCGTATTGATTACGCTCTAATTCCACTTTATTGGTAGCATTTGGGAATTCCAAATAAACAACGGTATCTTTTACTTTTGGTGTATCAATAGATAAAATAGAGGCTAGATTGTGTTTTCCATCATTTTGAAGTAGCGCTACATAATCTTTCCAGGCTTGTATTAAAGCAGCTTCGGTAAATGGTTCTTTTGGTAGGTTTTCTTCGTCTATTACAACATCCATTTGTTTAATGAGATGTTCTTTTTTAACCTTTAAACTTTTTAAAGACAATCCGGAAGCACGCTTTAAATCTTGTTTTAATTCAATTTTTTCAGGTTGGTTCACCTGAAATTTATTTACAGTATTAGGTGTGTTATTAGAAGGCGTTTCCTTGTTTTGGGTTTCAGTTATTTTTTGTTCAACTGGTACTGGGTCATTTTTTTCTTTATTTGGAATGGTAACCAAAACGGGTTTGATACCTTTTTTTTCGAAGAATGAAGGTGGAATTATGAAATGCCTAGAATTTTTTTTTTCTCCATCAAAATTGATAGAGGCAAGCTGCATAAGGCATAACTCGATGAGCAGGCGTTGGTTTTTACTGCTTTTGTATTTGAGGTCGCAATCGTTAGCGAGATTGATACCTTGAAGCAAAAACTCTTGCGATGCTTTTTGTGATTGTTCTAAGTATTTTTTTTTGGTTTCGTCGCCAACTTCAAGAAGCTCTATGGTTTGCGGCGTTTTACTCACCAGTAAATCCCTAAAATGCGACGCTAAGCCTGCAATGTAATGGTGTCCATCAAAACCTTTGGAAAGTGTATTGTTAAATTGAAGTAATAATTCAGGAATTTTGTTTTCTAAAATAAGATCGGTACTTTCAAAATAGGTTTCGTAATCAAGTACATTTAAGTTTTCGGTAACGGCTTGTCTGGTTAAATTTTTTCCAGAAAAGCTAACCACACGGTCGAAAATTGACAAAGCGTCACGCATGGCACCATCTGCCTTTTGAGCGATGATATGCAATGCATCGTCTTCTGCTTCAATACCTTGTTCTTCAGCAATATATTTTAAATATTCCTTGGCGTCTTTTACCGTAATACGTTTAAAATCGAATATTTGACAACGTGATAAAATCGTTGGGATTATTTTATGTTTTTCGGTAGTTGCAAGGATAAAAATACAGTGTTTTGGAGGTTCTTCCAATGTTTTCAAAAAAGCATTAAAAGCTGCTTGTGATAGCATATGAACCTCATCAATAATATACACTTTATATTTACCAACCTGTGGAGGGATTCGCACTTGGTCGGTTAAGCTTCTTATATCATCAACCGAGTTGTTTGAAGCCGCATCGAGCTCGAAAATATTGAAGGCAAAATCTTCGTCACCAGTTTCTGTGCCGTCACTGTTAATCATTTTAGCCAAAATACGTGCGCAAGTTGTTTTACCAACACCACGTGGTCCTGTAAATAATAGGGCTTGTGCTAAATGATTGTTTTCAATGGCATTTAATAGCGTGTTTGTAATGGCCTGCTGACCCACAACGTCTTTAAACGTTTGGGGCCTGTATTTTCTAGCCGATACTATAAAGTGCTCCATCGAAATTCTTAAAGTAACAAAGTTAAAAATTCAATTCAGAATTATGAATTATGAATAGAGAATTTAAAATGAGTTATTAACAAAACAAATTTCATAAAATGACGGGTTTAGTTGATTTTGTAGAAAAAATCAACTAACTTTATGGCAAGGGTGAAATCTGCAAAAGCAGACTTAGTTACCCAAGTCCCAGATTATTCGCCTCATCTAATAAAGGAAGTTTTGAAGCAGCCGTTTCGGAAACCATCAGGGATTTAGAAATACAGCTTGAAAAGCGTAAAAGAGAACAATTTTTAAACAGCAAAATTAAAATCATGGAAAACTATAATGTAGATGAACAGAAAATGATAACCAAGCGGGAGTTCTTGGAATTAGCCGAGGTACATAGCACGCATTGTGTATCGATATTTATACCAACCCATCGTTACGGTGAAGCTACTTTTAATGGAAAAGATTCTTTAAATCTTAAAAACCAATTAAAAGAAATCAAATCAAAACTAGGAGTTAAAGGCATGAGTGTCAATGACATTGATACCTTTGTGAAACCCATTAATGATTTAATTAAGGATAGTGTATTTTGGCAGTATCAGTCGGATGGGTTGGCCATTTTTTTATCTGATAGTATATTTCATAAATACACGATACCAGTTTATTTTGAAGAATTTAATTACCTGTCAAATGAATTTTATTTAAAGCCGATCATCCCGCTATTTAATGGCGACGGGTTGTTTTATTTGCTCACTTTAAAAATGGATGAAGTTAAATTTTATGAAGGTACCAGACATAGCATCACTGAAATTATAATTAATGATTTGATTCCCGCACAATTAGAAGATAGAGTTGGTTATGATTTCGAGGAAAAAAGTTTACAATTCAGAACGCAACAAGGTAACAAAGGTGCTGGTTCGTTTCATGGGCATGGGGACAATGATTCCAATAAGAAAATGGAGCTGATGCAATATTTTAGAGCTATTGATAAAGGATTAATGACCATACTACATGATGACCAGAAACCTCCTTTAATAATTTGTTCTTTAGATTTTCATTTTCCAATTTATCAGGAAGTAAACACTTATAAAAATTTATTTCCAGAATATATTTCGGGCAATCCAGCTGATAAGGATATTATTTCATTGCATGAAGAAGCCTGGGAATTAATACAGCCGTACTTTGATGAAGCACGTCAGGATAAACTTGATAAGTTTGCTTCATTAATTGGAACAGGAAAAGCATCATCTGAAATTAAAGACATATTCCCTGCCGCTTTTGAAGGAAGGGTGGACACACTTTTTTTAGAAAACAGAGCAGATATATTCGGCACTTTCAATCCATCAACACAGGAAGTAAAAGTAGAGGATGCCTATAGCTACACGAATGTTTCTTTAATGAATCTCTTAGCAATGAAGGTTTTAAAAGCCGGGGGAATAGTTTATTTATTGGATAAAGAAAGAATGCCATTGAAATTATCAAAGGTAAACGCATTATTCAGATATTAAGGCTAAACCCAAAATATTATTTATTTTTTATTAGTTGGAAATTATCTATTAAGTGTCGTACTTTTGCAGTAAGTAAATCGCCTTATCGCTAAATACCCAATTTGATTGGGGTCTTCTGTTGTAAATCGAAAGGTTTATAAACGAGATTTCCGCTTTTGCGAGGATTTAGAGGAAAGTCCGAACACCGTAGTGCAATATAGTGGTTAATGGCCACCAGCCGTGAGGCTAGGACAAGTGCAACAGAAAGTATGTACAGGTTATGCTGTAGTGAAACCAGGTAAACTCTATATGGTGCAATGCTATGTAAACCAGCGTTTGAAGGCTGCACGCTTGATGCTGGAGGGTAAGCAGCTAAAGTGTATTGGTAACAATGCACTCAGATAAATGATAAGGGTGTTTTGAATTTTTGTTTAGAGATTTCTTTAAACGGGTTTAAGGCATACAGAATTCGGCTTATAGATTTACTTAAATATAAACAGGCCCTTCTTTATAATTTAAAGAAGGGCCTGTTCACTTATATAAATAGATTGGTTTATTTAGGAGCATAGGCTAAATCTGGTCTCATTTCTCCTGAATATTCTTCAAATCGGCTGGCATAATTCATAACCTTGCTAAAAGTATCCCAACTGTCTGGACCTAAAACAGCATCGTTTTCTTTAGATTTGGTGGCACCATCTATCTCGTCTTTTGCAGAAACAGCTACTAAGTAAAAATCTTCAGATGTGCCAAAACCATTTCTGTAAACACGATAAAATTCTTTAGAGCCCTTGGTTGTATAAAGATCTTTTACCGCTTTCATGCCCTCGCGTACTTTGGCTGCATTTGAAGGTGTGAAATAAATATAGAACCATTTGCGGTAATTTTGTCCGTCTTGGGTCATGGAGATACCTTCTGGCATATAAGTTAAGTCTTCAACTAAATGTATTACATAGCTTCTGTGTGAATTATAGCATTTATCAAAATCCTCAAACATTTTAGTCCATTTATCACCCATTTTTTTAGCCATGTCGGCAAAAGGTTGTTTGTCCAAATCTGCCATGTTTTCAATAGGCGATATATACAAATATTTCATGTCGTTAGTAACTGCTGTAACCCAACTTGTTTGTGGTTTATGCTCGTTACATGCATCGTTAAACTCTTTAGCTACTTTCTCGTATTGCATCACCATAGAAGGATTTACATTGTCTTGGTGTATTTGATACGATTTTTGTGCTTGTGAAAAATTAATGGTCAAACATAAGGCAAGCCCCAGTAAAAAAGTTAGTTTAATTGTTTTCATCTGTTTATTATAATTTGGTTAATATATAGTTTATTCATTTTCCGAAGCCGTTTCCGTAGTCATTTTAGCAGCTTCTATTTCTGCAATAGTGGCACTTATACCAGATGTGTCATAATAAGCGTATTCTTGGGCGATTTTACCATTAACAAATTGCATTGTTATGTGCACAGGTACAATTAGTTCTTTATTTGTTAGTTTTGCTTTGCCTTTCCATGTATTCCAACAGTTTACCCAAGTATCTCCATCTTTATCAATTATCATTTCATATTCTGCACCTTTATCATTGAAGCTATATGACGAAAAATTTGACAGCATTTGTTTCATGCCAACCATGATTTCGTCTGGTGAAGATGCTTTATTTGTATTGTGATAAATTTTTGCTGTATCAGCAAAATTGGCTTTCCATGTATCCCAATCTTGGGCTTCATAAGCTTTAATGCCTAATTTTGTAGTTTCAATTTCGGCAGATTCTTCAAAATATCGTTGTGGTTTGTTGTTGCAGGCTATAAATAGAATTAAAGCTAGCACAAGTAAAAAAAGTTTTTTCATTGGTTTATGTTTTAAAGGTTAGTAATTCACATTAAACCATAAAAAAGAGACAAGAAAAGAAATACTTTTTTGCTGCGAGTAGTAAAGCATGCATAGAGCCTGGGGCTCTTAAGGAGGAATCTAATTTACTGAAAAAAAATCAATTACATTATATTTTTTTTTCGAATTTAACTGATGAGCTCGTTTAAGCTTTTTTGATTGAAGCGAAAATGTAACCCTACGCTAGCTGGCTCGTTCGCTAAAATAACCCACTGGGTTATTTTTAACACTCCGCCCAGTAATTGATTGGAGGCTTTTTTTGAGTTAGGGTTGAGCGTAAAGAAAAGGTTTAGTAAATCTTTTTAGCGAAGGAGCCAGCTTGTCGCGTTGGAAAAGCTACGAAAGGAAAAAAAGGCAAAAAGCGAGTGCAAAAGGACAATTTTTCAGTCAATTATGAAAAGTTTAAATTAGCTCAATTTCAAAAAAACTAAACATATTGCCTCCATAGCTTTTAGAATAGCTATAATTCATTAAGTTTGATAAATCGGTGTGTTTTGAATGTTCTATAATAAGTAAACCATCTTCAAGTAACAAATTGTTTTTAAATACTAATTCTGGAATTTTAGCAAATACGTCGTCTGTGAAGTTGTAGGGTGGGTCTGCAAAAATAATATTTGCCTGTATTGTTGTTTTCTCTAAAAATGTAAACACATCACTTTTAATGGTCTGTATTGGCATTTTAAAAGTTGCAGCGGTTTCATTAATAAATTTTATACATCCAAAATCTTGATCGACACAAGTAATTTGTTCGGTGCCTCTTGAGGCAAATTCGTAGCTTATGTTACCAGTTCCGGCAAAAAGATCCAGCACAATCAGTTCGTCAAAATAAAACGTGTTATTTATAATATTAAATAGCGATTCCTTTGCCATATCGGTAGTTGGTCTCACCGGTAAGTTTTTGGGTGCTACAATTTTTCTGCTTTTGTAAATTCCTGAAATAATGCGCATTAAAAACTTTTTATTAAAGTGAAATTGGAATGGTTATACTTTGGTGCTTCCATATATTTATAAGCGTCATTTCTATTGCCAAAACTTACGTTTCTAATGTATTTATATGCTATTGTATATAGAGCATCTTCTTTAGAAACATCACCTATAAAAATTAAATTAAATGTTTCAGGGTTAAGATTTAGTTGCTCGGTTGCAAATAAAATGTAATAGATAAAATCTTCAGGGGTATTATACTCGAATGTATTATATAATATAAGTTTAGCATTGTCAACTATAACCGTTTCAAAATGGTTTTCACTAATATTTGCATATACTTTTGGTTTGCTGGTATTTTTTTCAATATGTAAAATTTCTTCAATTAAAACGGTAGATACGTGCTTAAATGTAAATGCACCAAACTGATCATAAATAAAGTTGTTAATGTTTATATAGGGCACATACACGTTAATACTATCATTTACAACGACTTCGTCGTAAGCAATAAAATCGGATACCAGAATCTTAGAATTGAATTTTAAGTAATCGGCCATACAATCTTCATTAAATAGCGGTTTTGGCACTAATGTAGAAAGTTCGTTATCATGTATAATGGTTATGGCACTATATGTATTTTGGGTAACGCTTTCAGTATTAAAAAGATGCTTTAAATGATCTAGAACTTCTAATGGATTTAATTTTTTTTGAAAATTAATTTCTTTTAAGCTACTAATAGTATTCGTATCTCTTTGCAGGATACAAAAAGAAAGTCCACTCAAACTTATTTGAATGGACAGTTCTAGATTAGTTAGTTTGTTTGAAGTTTTATTCGTTTGCGCCATAAGTTTTTGGCCAGTTTCCAGAGGTTGTAACTTCGTTCATTGATCCTACTTTTATAGCATCTCCTGGTACACCTACAACAGTTGAGCTAACTTGTTTTTCTGCATTAATTAAATCTTCGTCTTTACCGTAAAATAGAACATCTTTACTAACAGAAGCCTCAAATACAGGAATATTTATATCGTTTTGTCTTAAAAAGCCAGCTTGTAATTTAAACTTTTCTCCAGGTTTTCCAACAGGGACGTTCATCATGGTTTTGTATCGTGTTGAATTTTTAAATAAGGAGTCTTTTACTGGTACATAGCCTAAAGTATCTATAATAACTATTTCTTTTGTAGTGTCTACCCCATAACGTTTAGTTAATTCTTTGTCAATAACAACAGAGTCACGACGTTGCGTAATAGTAAATTTAGCTGTCTCAATAAATTTAATTAATTCATCAAAACTATCTGTAAACTTACCGTTTACTTGTTTGTAAGCTAATTCAGAATTTCGTATATCAATTAAATTCTTAATTACTTTTGCGTAACGCTTATCCTTTTCTTGGTTAAATAAAATGGGTGTATAAATAGACATGTATGTTTGGTAGCCTAGAAACGCTATTAAAACCCAAAGCGCTATATTTAATACAGGCTTGTATTTAGAAGGAATGTATTTATCAACTAACTTAACCAAGCCAATTGTAAGCAGAATAGCTGCAACAGCAATAAGAATAAATCTTAACATAATCGTTTTTTAATTTAAATAGTTTATTAAAGGTCTTTCGCAAATCTACAATTTTTTTTTAATCGTAAAAACCTATTATCGGTAAAAATCATTTCTATCTTTGAATAATTTATAATTTGTAGGCATTAATGACTTCATCCGAATTTTATTCCCTTATAAAACAGCAGTTTCCATTTCAACCCACTATAAAGCAAAATATTGTTTTACAGCAATTATCAGAATTTATTTTTAGCAAAGCTCCCAATACACTTTATGTGCTAAAAGGGTATGCCGGTACCGGTAAAACCACTATTGTAGGTACTATAGTTAACAATTTATGGAAAGCAAAAAAATCTTCGGTGTTAATGGCTCCAACGGGTAGAGCTGCTAAAGTAATTTCTAACTATTCTGGAAAGGAAGCATTTACCATTCATAAAAAAATATATTTTCCTAAAAAAGAAAAGGGTGGTGGCGTTTCTTTTGTGTTGCAGCCAAACAAACATAAGAACACCATCTTTATTGTTGATGAAGCATCTATGATACCTGACTCACCTGGAGACTCTAAGTTGTTTGAAAATGGTTCGCTTTTAGACGATTTAATGCAATACGTGTATTCTGGGCATGAATGTAAACTTCTTTTAATAGGCGATACGGCACAATTACCACCAGTAAAGTTGGATTTAAGTCCGGCTTTAGACGAAAATACGTTGGCGTTAAATTACAATAAAGAAGTCACCAGAATGGAGTTGGATGAAGTCGTTAGGCAAGAGCAAGATTCTGGAATTTTAGCAAATGCCACCGTGCTTCGTGAAGCGTTATCAAATGGTGTAAATGACGCATTTAAATTTGATTTGGCAGATTATAAAGACATTATCAGGCTTATTGATGGGCACGACATTATGGATGCCATAAATGATGCATATAGCAGTTTAGGAAACGAAGAAACCGCCATTATTGTCAGAAGTAACAAACGGGCTAATTTGTACAACCAGCAAATAAGGAATCGCATCTTATTTAATGAAAGTGAATTGTCTTCGGGCGATTATTTGATGGTCGTTAAGAATAATTATTTTTGGATTAAACCAACCACCGAAGCAGGATTTATAGCCAATGGCGATATTATTGAAGTTTTAGAAATTTTCAGTATTACAGAACTTTATGGTTTCCATTTTGCGGAAGTTAAAGTTAGAATGGTTGATTATCCCAAAATGCCGCCTTTTGAAACTGTTTTATTATTAGATACCATTGAATCTGAAACACCTTCATTGTCTTATGACGATTCGAATAGGTTATACCAAGAAGTGATGAAAGACTTTGAAAACGAAACGAGCAATTACCGAAAGTTTTTAAAAGTAAAAACAAGCAAACATTTTAATGCATTGCAGGTTAAGTTTTCGTATGCTATAACTTGTCATAAATCGCAAGGTGGACAATGGAATACCGTTTTTGTAGAACAGCCTTATTTACCTAACGGCATCGATAAAGAGTATTTGCGGTGGCTTTACACAGCCGTAACAAGAGCTAAAGAGAAATTGTATCTTATTGGGTTTAAAGATGATTTTTTTGAAGAAGCTTAGACTTGGTTTTAGTCTCAGTCGCAGTTTCAGTTTTAGAATTCTAGAGGAGTTCAGTAAAATGCTTAACGAGAAAATAATAATTATCTTTGAGATTATATTTCAAAATAGTAAACAGTCATCGCTATGGAAACCTTAATTGGTATATGTTATAAATATCATATTATATTTTAAGCTATAGAAAAAGTTTGCATCCAGTAACATTAAAAACCATTAAATTTTATTCTATTTTTGACACAGAATTTAAAGAAGATGAAAATAATTTCAATGATTCCGGCACGTTATAGTGCCTCGCGCTTTCCTGGAAAACTCATGCAAGATTTGGGTGGTAAAACGGTTATTTTGCGTACCTACGAAGCTACTGTTAATACCAATTTGTTTGATGATGTTTTAGTAGTTACCGATAGCGATATTATTTATAATGAAATTGTAAATAATGGTGGTAAAGCCATGATGAGCAAAAAAGAACACGAATGTGGTAGCGATAGAATAGCCGAAGCCGTTGAGTTTTTAGATATTGATATTGTTATAAATGTGCAAGGTGATGAGCCTTTTACGGATAGGGAATCTTTAGAAAAGCTCATAGCAGTATTTAAAGACGACCACAATAAAAGCATCGATTTAGCCTCATTAATGGTGCATATTAGCAACGAGGATGAGATAAATAATCCCAACACGGTAAAAGTAATTGTAGATCAATCAAACTTTGCGTTGTATTTCTCCAGAAGCCCAATTCCATATCCAAGAGATAAAAACGTAGGTGTAAGGTATTTTAAACACAAAGGCGTTTATGCTTTTAGAAAAGAAGCTATTTTAGATTTTTACAGATTACCGATGTTGCCTTTAGAGGCTTCAGAAAAAATTGAATGCATCCGTTATTTAGAATATGGTAAACGTATTAAAATGGTAGAAACTTCCACCGAAGGTGTGGAAATTGATACGCCAGAAGATTTAGAACGCGCCAAAAAAGCATGGAAATAGATTATAAAAACATAAAAGTTATTGGTTTTGATGCCGATGATACACTTTGGGTCAACGAAACCTATTTTCGTGATGCCGAAATTGAGTTTGGTAAATTATTGTCGGAATACGAAACTTTAAACAAGATAGACCAAGAGCTATTTAAAAAAGAAATTGATAATTTGCCACTATATGGTTATGGTATTAAGGCGTTTGTATTATCGATGGTTGAAAGTGCCTTAATACAATCTAATTATAATATTTCAACAAAAAGTATTGAAGCTATTTTAAATATTGGAAAAGATATGCTTAATAAACCTGTTGAATTACTTGATGGGGTTGAAGATGTTTTAAAACATTTATCAAAAAAATACCGAATCATATTAGCGACTAAAGGCGATTTGTTAGACCAAGAGCGTAAACTTGAAAAATCGGGGTTAACAAAATATTTTCATCACATAGAAGTTTTAAGCGATAAGCAAGAAGCTAATTACTCAAAATTATTAAACCATCTTGATATAAAACCGTCCGAGTTTTTAATGATTGGCAATTCGCTAAAATCGGATGTGTTACCTTTGGTAAACATAAAAGCACATGCCATTCATGTTCCGTTTCATACTACTTGGGCACATGAACAAGTTACAGAGCTAGAAACCAATGGCAAAGCCTATAAAACCATCAATAGTTTAAGAGATTTACTGAAATTATTAAATTAATAACCAAGTAAAATCAAAATAGTACTATTTTTACTTTTGAAAAAGAAAACATATTAAATGAGTTACAAAAACTTTCCAATGGTGTCAAAAGTTATTTTTGGCAGAGGTAGTTTCAATCAGTTAAGTGAAATTTTAGCCCCAAAACGCTTAAACATGAACGCCCCATTTATTTATTTAATAGATGATGTGTTTAAAAACGATCCTTGGCTAACATCGCGAATTCCGTTAGCCTACGATGATAAAATACTATTCATTTCAACTGAAGAAGAACCAAAAACATCCCAAGTAGATGATTTGGTAGATGATATAATTTTGACCACAAAAGAATTACCATCAGGTATTATAGGCATTGGTGGTGGCTCAGTTTTAGACTTAGCAAAAGCCGTATCTATTATGCTTACCAACGAAGGAGAGGCTAAAGATTATCAGGGCTGGGATTTAGTAAAGCATGCCGCTTTATATCATGTTGGTATTCCAACTATATCAGGTACTGGTGCCGAGGTTTCTAGAACAACTGTTCTTATTGGTCCCGAAAAAAAATTAGGCATCAATTCAGATTTCACCCCTTTTGATCAAGTTATTTTAGACTCAGAACTTACTAAAGATGTGCCAATAGACCAATGGTTTTACACAGGTATGGATTGTTATATTCATTGCATAGAATCTTTAAAAGGTACATACTTAAATACTTTTAGTGAAACGTATGGCACAATGGCTTTGGAGTTGTGTAAAGAAGTATTTTTAGATAATAATTTAACAGCTATTGAATCCCAAGAAAAACTCATGATGGCTTCATGGCATGGTGGTATGAGTATTGCCTATTCCCAAGTGGGTGTAGCGCATGCCATGAGTTATCCATTGGCCTATTTACTAGGCATAAAGCATGGTGTTGGAAATTGTATTGTTTTTGATCACTTAGAAGAGTTTTATCCAGAAGGAGTTGAACTTTTTAAAGCTATGAAGAAAAAACATAATATTGCCTTACCTCAAAACATTTGTGCCGATTTAAGTGATGAAGATTTTGATAAAATGATCAGCATTGCTTTAAATTTGGTACCCCTTTGGGAAAACGCTTTAGGTAAAAATTGGAAACAAATTGTAACCCCTAAAAAGTTAAAAGAACTTTATAAAAAAATGTAAAAAGCGATTTTTTACAGTAGTAAAACATTAGTGTCCAATTAAAGAAACAAGGCTTCGTTAAAAGAAAATAGAATAAAGAGCCTTCGGGGAATTATTCAGATTAATTATTAAAAAAAGCTAGGCCACAAATCAGTAATCTCTTTAATAAGCCATTATCACTGTGTTTACAGTGAATTGTAAAAGTTTTATCGGATAACACTGGTAGTAAAAGGAAAATTACCTGAATAATCTTAGTATGGCACGGAAATTGAATTATATTTACTGTGTTAGAAAATGAAACATAAAGTAAACAAAACATTTGTTCCTAAAAAGAAACATGACTAACCCACAAAAACAAAGCTACTTCCATTTGAAAGTAGCTTTTTTCTTTTCACATAATTAACCTTATTTAACTTCTTCTAAAGCATTGTCTATAAGTGTTCTTAAATGCTGTTTATGTGCTATTGAAGCCACATCGCCAGATATACCAGCCATTGCTTTTATTTTCTTTAAATTATATAGAGCCATAGACTTAGCATTGCTAGTATAACTACCACTTTGTTTTCCTGTTAGCATACCTATAAGCATATGAGTATATTCTAACTGCAAGTTTTGTCTAAACGAGTTCACATTACCATAAATATCCGCTTTAAAAATAGCATTATTTAAATCGGTCATAAAAGAAGCTAATTGATATTCATTTCCGTATAATTCAGAATCAGAAATACGTTGTAGTGTATTATAATGCAAAAGATGATTCAATACATTTTTTTGATAGGTTAAAACTTGATTGTGAATTTTTGGATCTTCAGGAGTTTTAAAATTAAAACCACGACGTTGTATTGCTAAATAATTGTACAAATCATTTGGTGCATCAAAAGCATTTGGTGCAAAAACATACTTGCTTAAAGCAGCCATAGCACGTTTTTGATCTTTTAGACTTACTGGTGTGTAAGACTGTGTGCCACCTTCTTGTCCTGCCATAGCTCTGTCAACATACACACCACCAATAAATCTTGATATGGTGTTTCCAGCGGTTGCTTTCTGTGAACTTAATAAATAATATACGCGTCTTAATTCCTCATACGATTCACCTGATTTTGTAAACTTTGTTTTTACATCTTTCATTAAGTTGTTAGACAATTCTATTCTGTCTATAGACCATGTAATTTGATCATTTGATTGATCGGACACATTCACTCGTGGGTCAATTGCTTTTCCTGGTGCACGCATGTCATCAGCATCATTTCCAAAAATATGTTCTGGTTTTGTAGATTCATTTAATAATGCTTGGTGCTCAGCTTCAGATGCAAATGGTTGATAACCTAGCTGTATGGCCCAAATATCGTAAGGACCAACAGTAACGTCATCATATTGTCCTTGTTTGCTTCGGTCTTTGGTAATGTTTAAGGCAGCATAGTCCATAACTGAAGCCGTTAAACATTTCCCTTCAATAAATTCGGCATCATTTAACTGTTCTGGAGAAAATAACTGACTCGCTTTCATATTATGATTTAAACCTAAAGTATGCCCAATTTCATGCATAATTAAAGCCGTCATAGATTCCTTTTTAATACGATCCATTTCAAAATCAGAATTTGTATAAGCCGCTGCGGCGGCACTTGCAAACATAACTTCTTCTTGTAGTTTATGTCCTAATGTGCAATGCATATGGTTTGGTTCGTTATGTTCAGGTGCTTCAAAAGGCGTGTCTAAAGTTGCTAAACTATACACTTTATCATAAAAAACCCGGTTGGTAAAATGTGCAAATTCCAGCATAATATCGGCACCTAATATTTGTCCTGTTTTTGGGTTTACAAAACTTGGACCATATCCACCAAACGGAGGTTTGGGTGATGATGTCCAACGCAAGACATTGTATTTAATGTCTCCAGCATCCCAAGTGGCATCGTCAGGTTGTACTTTTACAGCGATGGCATTTTTAAATCCTGCTTTTTCAAAAGCAACATTCCATTGTAAAACAGCATTGGTAATGGTTTCTCGCCATTCTAGAGGTGTAGAGTTTTCTATCCACCAAGTAATAGGCTCAACAGGTTCAGAAATAGCGGCATTGGGGTCTTTCTTTTCTAAATGCCATCTATGAATCAAATCTCTATACGCTATGCTCTTGGTAGTCGTTTTATCATCAACTTGAGTAATGAAATAGCCCACTCTTGGATCGTCGTATCTAACTTCATAATTATTTTCTGGCATGGCCATTAAACTTTGAAACACTTTTATACTCACGTTTCTGCCATCAGCAATAGCATTAGAACCATTATTTAATACAGCAGGGGAGGAATACACATATTCTACTTCTATATTTGTGTTTTCTGAATAGTTTTTTATAGAATTAATTTTAGTTTTCGATTTGTTTAAACTACCGAGTTTAAAAGCTGTTGGCGATTTTCCAGGAGAACCAGGGCTTTTAACTTGAGTAAAAGTTTCATTTAAAAAAAGTTCATCGGCTTTAATTAAATAGAGTCCATTCTTTTTATCATGTGCTTCAATTTGTAAACTAGCCAAATTAGCATTGGTTATATTGGCTTCTTTAGATTTAGAAAGTGGATTTTTCGGATCAAAATAAAACGATGTATTTTGAGCTACAAACTCTATTTTATTAAAATATTTTTCAATTTTAACAACTTTAGAACCTAGGTATGAACCTCTGATTGTTCTGCCAGCATCTACAACACCATCGGCTATTTGACTGAAACAGATAAATTCCTTATCTATTTGGTTGTCTGATATAATCATTTGTAATGATCCCGTAATGGTATCCTGATAGATAGGAAATAACCCTTCAATTGTTTTGCTGGATTTTACTAGTTCTACAATTGTTTTTTCTTTTTTAGTAGGTCGAGCAGGTGCTTCTGTAGTGTCTCCTTTTTTATTTTTCTTTTTTTTGTTTTGGGACTCTATATTTTGAAAAGATAAGAGTGCAAACAGGGCCCATGCGATATAGGCGTAACGGACTGCGTGTAATTTGGTGTGTCTCATAGTACATTTAGTGGTGCTAACAGGAAGTTAACTTTTAATTGTTTTTGAATTAGTCGAGCTAAAAATACTACATAATAAATTATTTTTTCTAATAATAATGTTAAAACACACTATAAATGTGCACATTAACTAAAATTGTTTAGAAAAAATCAAGACAAATAGACAAATAATTAAAGTGCACCAAGAATTTTATCCATAACCCAATTGGCATGAAGTGCAGACAGCCCCGTAGAAGGATGGGTGAAATTTTTATGAATTAACATATCGCGCATACCTTCCACATGATATATTTGAATATGTTTTGGATTATCAATAAAAAGTGACTCTTTTTTTGTTTTGCTTTCTAATACTATGGCGTTTTCATGAAATATGGAAAACTCAATCTTTCCGTCACTTCCGTAAATAGTTACTTTATCTAAAGAATCATGGCAATCAAAATTCCAAGTGCCAGAACCTGTCACATTGTTTTGATGTAACCAACATGCTGTAATAGCATCTTTTGCGGTATAGTTTTTTTGCTGATTTAAACTAATACCATGAGCTTCTTTAATATCGCCCAAAAGAAAATTAAACAAATCTAGCCCATGACTTGCTAAATCATCAAAATAACCAGCAGGAGCTATTTTTGCATCGGTACGCCAGTTGTAAGTACCAGATTTATCTAAATCGCTTGCTGGTTTACTAAAATGCCAGTTAATGTGCCTCACCTCGCCAATATATTGGTGCTTTAGCCATTCATTAATTTTAGTAAATCGGGGCAAAGAACGTCTGTAATAGGCAACAAATAACGGCAGTTGTTTTTCTTTAAATAGATTATAAACTTCTAAACTTTCAGCATAACTGGGTGTCATTGGTTTTTCAATGCAGCACATTTTACCTGCTTCGGCAACCTTTAAAGCATAAAGTTTATGTGTGTCTGGAGGGGTTGCAATATAAATTGCGTCTACTTCATCATCATTAATTAAGTCATCAGCATTGGTGTAGTATTTTTTAATACCATGTCGGTTGGCATAATCTTGAGCTTTTTCAGTATCTCGCCTCATGACTGCTACAAGCTCAAAACCTTCGGTGTTTTTATATGCAGGACCACTTTTAACTTCGGTAACGTTGCCACAGCCAATAATACCCCATTTGATTGTTTTTTTATCTTCCATGTGCTATTCTAAAAATAAAAAGAGAGCCTTTAGACTCTCTTTAATAAACTTACAAATATTAATCCTCACTTTCTTCCATCGTGTGATATACATTTTGCACGTCGTCGTCGTCGTCTAATTTTTCTAAAAGCTTTTCAACATCGGCAGCTTGCTCTGGAGTCAATTTTTTTGTTACCTGTGGAATACGTTCAAAACCAGACGATAATATTTCAATACCTTTTTCTTCTAAAGCTGCTTGAATAGCACCAAAACTTTCAAAAGGCGCGTAAATTAAAATGCCATCTTCATCGGCAAAAACTTCTTCGGCACCGTAGTCTATAAATTCCAACTCAATTTCTTCGGCGTCTAAACCTTCGGCATTGATTCTAAAATTACAGGTGTGGTCGAACATAAATACTACCGAACCCGAAGTACCTAAACTACCATCACATTTATTAAAATAACTACGCACATTCGCTACGGTTCTGGTATTGTTATCGGTTGCGGTTTCAACTAAAACAGCAATTCCATGGGGTGCGTAGCCTTCAAAAATAACTTCTTTATAATCTCCTTGACCTTTTTCGCTTGCTTTTTTTATAGCCCGTTCTACGTTGTCTTTAGGCATATTTACCGCCTTGGCATTTTGCATCACAGCTCTTAACCTAGCGTTACTTGCCGGATCTGGACCGCCTTCTTTTACGGCCATTACAATGTCTTTTCCAATGCGTGTAAATGCCTTACTCATAGCAGACCAACGCTTCATTTTACGTGCTTTTCTAAATTCAAAAGCTCTTCCCATACTAAAGTTTAAAGTTTAAAGGTTTAAGGTCAAAAGTTTTTTCAACCGATGCAAATTTAAAAAAATCTACGAATTGAAATAACGGATATTAATTTTTATAGTGTGATATACAGAAAACTGTTACTGAACACTGATTACTTGGTTTTAATCTTCATCATCCGGTTCTACAATAGCCTCAATAGCTTTTGCTAGTTTGAAATCTTTTTCGGTGACACCATTTTCAGAGTGAGTTGATAATGAAATGGTTAGTACATTATATACGTTGGACCAGTCGGGATGATGGTTTAATGCTTCACACTCGAAAGCGATCCTACTCATGGCGCTAAAGCAGTCTTTAAAATTTTCGAATTCAAATTCGGCATGAATGGCATCGTCATAATAATCCCACTCAGGTAAATTTAATAATCTTTTTTCTATGTCTTCGGCAGAAAGTTTGCTCATAATAATGGATTTATTAATTAATATTAAATTTTTACTAATTTACTAATTTCAAATGAATAATGTTTTGTTATTCTAGGTTAAACTATGCAGGATTGCTGTTGTATGGCTGGGACACCCGCGTTAGGGGTTGTACTGGAAAGCCCACAGCGACGGAGGAGCGAGGACTTGTAAGGAAAAACCCGACCCGATAGGGAACGCCCGAATGCCTTATACTTCTAGTTCGGTGATGATGTCTTGGCTTATTATTTGGAGGTCTATTGGTAATAAATTGTATTTTGGTAATACGGCCAAATACCGGTCATCATTAGTGGTATAGACTTGCTTGTATATGGCGTTTTTAAGACCTAGGGATTTTGTAAGGTCTTTTATGAATTCGTCGTGATGTACTAAATCGGTACTGCCTAAGTGAAAAATGCCTGATTTATTTCGGTTAATAATGTAGTGAATTTGTAGGGCTACCTTGCTATCTGTTGTGACATTCATTATTAAATTAGGAAACACTTCAACGGGTATATCTTCGCTTATATTTCGAGCAATTTCTTGAACTCTGGGAGATTGTTTGCCAAAAACCATGGGAAGCCTTAAAATGGCGACTTGGTTTTTTGGTAGGCGTAGCAGCATGTTTTCAATTTTAATTTTGAAATGTCCGTACACACTGTTGCTTAATGTTTTGTCTTCTTCGTAGCTCGGGTACTTGCTATAGGCATCAAAAACATTGGACGATGATAAAAAGATGATTTTTGTTTTTTTTGAAAATACATACTCTGCAACATGTTTATGAGCTATAAATTGGGTTGCAAAATCACCGCGAAGTGCCGAAATAATGATGGTAGGTTTTACAATATTGAGTATTTCGTAAACATCATCTTCTTCAAAATTGTATTGAAAAAAATGCTTGTTTTTTTCTAATTGAATATTTGATGTGTTGTAGGTTCCGAAAGTTTTAAAATAAGAGCAGAGTTCTCTATAAATGGCATTCCCTAAAAAACCACTGGCACCTAAAATTAATATGCGATGTTTACTTTCTTTCCCCTGTGCTTTCATTAACCTGATTTAGGTTTGCTCTTTATAAAACGGTAATTTGACAACCGTTGCTGGTATGGCATTTTTACGTATTTGGATGTAGATTTTACTTCCAACTTGGGAAAAATCAGTAGGCACATAACCTAAACCAATACCCTTGCCCAAACTTGGAGACATGGTCCCCGAGGTTACTAGGCCTATTTTGTTGCCGTTACTGTCTACAATATCGTAGTCGTGACGCGGAATACCACGTTCGTCTAGCTCAAAAGCGACTAATTTGCGTTCTGGACCTTGTTCTTTTTCTTTTTTCAAAGCTTCGGAATTTGTAAAGTCTTTGGTGAATTTTGTTATCCAGCCCAAACCAGCTTCAATAGGTGAGGTGCTGTCATTAATATCGTTTCCGTAAAGGCAATAACCCATTTCTAAACGTAGGGTATCGCGGGCCGCCAACCCAATAGGTTTGATACCAAAATCTTTTCCTGCTTCAAATACTTTATCCCAAATTTGTTTGACTTCGCTGTTCTTGCAGTAAATTTCGAAACCGCCACTACCTGTGTAACCTGTTGCCGAAATAATAACATGTTCAATACCTGCAAAATCACCCACTATAAAGTTGTAAAAATTGATAGCCGATAAATCGTGACTGGTTAAACTTTGCATCGCTTCAACCGCTTTGGGTCCTTGAATGGCTAGTAACGAATAATCGTCACTTAAATTGCGCATGGTAGCCCCCATGTTATTTTGAGACTGAATCCAGTTCCAATCTTTTTCAATGTTGCTGGCATTCACCACCAGTAAATAGGTTTGTTCTTTAATTTGGTATATAATTAAATCGTCTACAATGCCACCCGTTTCGTTTGGCATGCAGCTATATTGTGCTTTACCAATGCTTAATTTTGAAGCATCGTTACTTGATACTTTTTGTATAAGCGCCAAAGCATGTTCGCCTTCAATTAAAAACTCGCCCATATGTGATACATCAAAAACGCCAACGGCTTTTCTAACGGTTTCGTGTTCTATAGTAACACCTTCGTATTGTACAGGCATGTTAAAACCTGCAAAGGGTACTAATTTAGCGCCAAGGGATTCATGGGTTTTTGTTAAGGCTGTATTTTTCATTGATAGACTCTTTAATTTTACGAATGCAAATGTATTGAAATTTTATAGATAGACGTTTTTATTAAAAGTTAAAACCTGGATAGGTTAGGGGAAATGGAAAACATGTTTTTTTGTAAACGCTACTATTTTTATGGAGTTAAATGTGTTATAATGGTTGAGCTATGGTTTTGGTCTCGCTATCATTAAGCAGGAGCTTAGAGATAGCGGATAAATAAAAAAGGTTTAGATGTAACAACACACCTAAACCTTATATAATTTCTTTGTTAAAAATTATTTCAGCAAAAAAGCTTTCAAATCTTCATAAGTTGAAATAACTACCGATTCTTTTTCTTTCCCCATAACCGATTGAATTTGTTCTGGTAAGGGTTGCTCTTCTTTAATTACGGCTTCAACAACATCTAAAAACTTGGTAGGATGTGCGGTTTCTAAAAACACACAGTGTGCGTTAGCATTTTCTTTTAAATAAGCCTTGCAACCTAAATAGCCAACGGCACCATGTGGATCGGCTACGTAGTTGTAATTATCAAATATTTCCAGCATGGCAGCTTTAGTTTCTTCATCTGAAAAACTATAAGACGATAGATTTTCTTTTAAACTGCTAAAATTGTTTTTGTAGATTTCTTGAATACGGACAAAGTTACTTGGCGCTCCAACATCCATAGCATTACTAATGGTTTGTACCGATGGTTTAGGCTCGTATAATTGGGATATTAAATAACGTGTTACTACATTATTAGCATTGTTTGATGCTACAAAATGGTTAATAGGTAGCCCTAATTGTTGTGCCATCATGCCAGCGCATATATTTCCAAAATTGCCACTTGGTACCGAGAAAACGATGTCTTTATATTCTTTATGCAACTGTTTGTAAGCAAACATAAAATAAAATAACTGAGGCAACCAACGTGCTACGTTTATAGAGTTTGCAGAGGTTAACTGCATATTGTTGGTTATAGACTCATCTAAAAAAGCGGTTTTCACCATGTCCTGACAATCGTCGAAGGTACCATTAACTTCCAAGGCTTTAATGTTTTGCCCAAGTGTCGTGAGTTGCATTTCTTGAATATCGCTTACTTTTCCGCTAGGGTATAGGATTACCACATTAACACCCTTAACGCCTAAAAACCCGTTGGCTACGGCGCCACCGGTATCACCAGAAGTTGCCACCAAAACAGTGACTTCCCTGTCATTATCTTGGTTAAAATACCCTAAACAACGCGCCATAAAACGTGCGCCGACATCTTTAAAAGCCATGGTTGGTCCATGAAACAGCTCTAAGGTAGATATGCTATCGCTAAGTTTCACTACAGGAAAATCAAACGATAAAGTTTCTTCAACAATCGTTTTTAAAATGGCTTCAGGAATTTCTGGAGACACAAATTGTTTAATGGCTTCAAAAGCAATTTCTGAATACGATAAGTCATCAATAGTATCAAAAAACGCTTTAGGAAGCGGTGTAATGCTTTCTGGAAAATACAACCCCTTATCGGGCGCAATACCTTTAATAACGGCGTTTTTAAAAGTTGAATTTGCTGCTTTATGGTTTAGTGAGTAATAGTTCATTTTGTTTTGAAAATTGACCGAAGACGGAAGACGGATGACCGAAAGCCGAAAGCGGGTAGTTTATTTTATGTTCTTGCGAAAAGCGCTCATCATGTTTATAAGATGAATAGTTTATGTTTTTTGAAAATTGACCGAAGACGGAAGACAGATGACTGAAAGCCGAAAGTGGGCAATTTATTTAATGTTCTTGCGAAAAGCACTCATCATGTTTATAAGATGATATGCTTCTTCATATAATTTAATAAATTCATTTTCGGCAATGTAGTTCCTTCTTTTTGCTTTAAATAAACAGGTTACAACTTCAGCTAAAGAACGAATGGAATAGCCAATGAATCTTTTTTGTTCAGGATTTGATTGACCGATAGAACCTTCAGTAATATTTAAAGCTATGGAATCTGCTGCTCTACAAATTTGAGAAGCTAGATTAAATTTTTCTCTATCGGGAAAATTCATGGAAACTTGATCTATAATTTCACCAAAGTCCATTGCTTTTTGCCAAATAATAAGTTTTTCAAATTTGAATTTATTCATTTTATAATTTTACGCCTTAAACACCTGTCTTCTGTCTTCGGTCATCAGTCTTAAAGAATCTTAACCCCTTCCACATTAATCTTCGACACATGAATATCGAAATCTATTCCTGTTTTAGAATAAACATATTTCATGCTATCTGCTACTTTTTCAGCTGTTTCACTTCCCTTATTTAAAGTGAAAATAGAAGGTCCGGAACCTGAAATACCTGCACCCAAAGCGCCTGCTTTTAAGGCTTCGGCCTTAACGTCGTTGTAATGTGGAATCAGCTGACTTCTATATGGTTCTACAATAACATCGTGTAGTGATCTTTGAATTAGATTATAATCGTTCGTATGCAACGCATGAATTAAACTTCCAAAATTAGCCCACTGCGCTATGGCATGGCTTAACGAAACTTCTTTAGGAAGGATGGCTCTAGCTTCGGATGTTTTTACTTCAATTTGTGGATGAATAATGGTGGCGTATAAATCGTCTGGACAAGGAATTTCTAATATTTCCAACGGATTGATACTTTTTACTAAGGTGAAACCACCGAATAGGGCAGGGGCAAGGTTATCGGCATGTTCACATTTACTAGCCAACGCTTCGCCTTTAATAGCAAATTCGGTTAATTGGGTTTTGTTATAGGGTCTTCCCAAAAGTTCGTTCATACCATAAACACTACCCACAGCACTGGCGGCACTGCTTCCAATACCACTACCGGGTTTTATGTTTTTATAGATTTCGATTTCAAATCCGCATTCGGGTTTAGCAGCTTCATACATCGCCAATGCCGAAACTCCAGCTACATTCAGCTCTGCTTCATAAGGTAAATCGAAGCCTTCAATTTTTGTAATATAAATTCCTTTTTTAGCGATTTTTCTAATCACCATTTCGTCACCAACACTGTCTAAGCAAAACCCTAATACATCAAAACCACAAGCTACATTGGCTACGGTTGCAGGTGAAAATATTTTTATTTCGTTCATTTTTTTGTCAATAGTCATTAGGCAATAGCCATTAGTCAATAGTCAATTTTTTAATCATTTCCAATTCTAATAATATCGGCGAATAAGCCAGAAGCGGTTACTTCGGCACCAGCACCAGCACCTTTAATAATCATAGGCTGTTCTGGGTAGCGTTGTGTGTAAAACATCACGATATTATCTTTTCCTTGTAGGTTGTAAAAAGGGTGATCGCTTGGTATTTCCTGTAAACCAACACTTGCCTTGCCATTATTAAATTGCGCTACATATTTTAACTGACAGTTTTTCGCTTTCGCGGAAGCATATAAGGCTTGATAATGTGCTTCGTCTGTAATTAATGTTTGATAAAAATCATCAACAGAATCGCTTTTTACACCCAAATCGGATAAAAAGGAGGTATTATCAATGTCTTCCAAATTCATTTCAACACCGCTTTCTCTTGCAAGGATTAATATTTTTCTAGCAACGTCTACACCACTTAAATCGATTCTTGGGTCTGGTTCGGTGTAACCTTCGGCAGCAGCTTGTTTTACTACATCATAAAATTTAGTGGTATCGTTAAAATTGTTGAATACAAAATTCAAACTCCCAGACAACACGGCATGAATGGAAGTAATTTTGTCTCCTGAAGCTATTAAATTGTTTAACGTATCGATAATAGGTAAACCAGCGCCCACATTGGTTTCAAATAAATAGGGTGCATTGTATTTTAATGATAAACGCTTTAATAATTTGTAGTTTTCATAGTCGCTAGAACATGCAATTTTATTACACGCTACAACACCAATACTTTGTCGTAAATATTTTTCGTATAAACCTGCCACATCTTTATTTGCAGTAACATCTACAAAAATACTGTTACGGAGATTCAATGATTTTGTATTTTCAAAAAAGCCCTCTAAAGTAGCGGTTTCGCCGGTTTCTAATTGCTCTTTCCAATGGGTTAAATCGATGCCATCTTCACTAAAAATCATTTTTCTGGAATTGGATAATCCAGCAATACGTAAGTTGATTTTCAGGTTTTCTTTTAGGTATTTTCGTTGCTGTTTTATTTGTTCTACCAATTTTTCGCCAACATTTCCAACACCCGTAATAAACACATTGAGCTGTTTGGTTTTGCTTTCAAAAAACTGCTCGTGTAACGTGTTAAGTGCTTTTTTAACATCATTTTGCAAAATAACTGCAGAAATATTTTTCTCTGAAGCACCTTGTGCAATGGCTCTAATATTGATGTTGTTTTTACCCAATGTACTAAACATTTTTCCGCTAATACCTTGGTGGTTTTTCATGTTATCGCCTACTAAAGCAATAATTGATAAGTCTTTTTCAACAATAATTGGATCGATTTTATGTAAAGCGATTTCGTTTTCGAACGTTGCATCAATAGCAGTTTTGGCTAATTCCGCATCATTTTCATCAATTCCTAAGCAAATAGAGTGCTCAGATGATGCTTGTGTGATTAAAATGACATTAATCTTTTCTTGGGAAAGTGTTTCAAACAAACGTTTAGAAAACCCAGGAATGCCAATCATACCACTTCCTTGAAGTGTTAGTAAAGCGATATTTCCAATATTGCTAATACCTTTTACAGGTGATGTAGAAATAGTTTCTTCGTTGGAAATAACAGTACCGGCAGCTTCTGGCTCTAAAGTGTTTTTAATGTGAATAGGGATATTCAAATCCAAAACCGGCTGTACTGTTGGCGGAAACAACACTTTTGCCCCAAAATGAGACAATTCCATAGCCTCTTGGTACGATATTTTTTCGATAGGGTAGGCTTGTTTTACCAGTTTTGGGTTGGAAGTAAACATACCACTAACATCTGTCCAAATCTCTAACTGTTCTACCTTTAGCGCTGCGGCAACAATAGCTGCAGTAAAATCAGAGCCACCACGCCCCAAAGTAGTTTGTTCGCCTATTTTAGATTTTGATATAAACCCAGGCAGTATCGTGATTTGTTGTGATGCCGTATTGAAATAGGCTTGAATATTTTTGTTGGTTATAGTATAATCGACTTCAGCTTTAGTGAAGTTGGAATTTGTAATGATTAGTTCTTGCGAATTTTTACTTTCGGCTGATAAACCGCGATTCTTCATGGTTTCAGCAATAATGAATGACGAAAGCATTTCTCCATAACTCACCAACTTATCGGATGTTTTTGGAGATAATTCATTTATTAAAAAGATACCGTCCAGCAGACTTTTAAGGGCATTTAGTTTTTCATCAATAAAAGCTATTATAGGAGTGCTTTTTTCAAGATTAAGCTCATTAACAATATTAAAATGAATGTCTTGTATTAAATTAAATGTATCAATATATATTTTGTCTTTGTTTTGCGCTTGCTTACCTGCTAAAAGTAATTTGTCTGTAATACCGCCTACAGCAGACACTACACATATTACTTTATCTTTTTTTGTATAATTATCTAAAATGTTAATAACGTTATTTATGTTTTTTGACGAACCTACAGAAGTTCCTCCGAATTTTAAAACTTTCATGTTTATATTATTTAGTTCACTAAGTTGATATTTGTTAACTGTGTTCACTGATATGCTTCGTAGTTGTTTTTCAATGGTCACATGCAATTTTTACATATACATTCTTTATGCTAGCAAGAACAAGTTTTGGAAATTTCATGTTTTAATGAATTGATGATTTAAAAAAAATATTAAAGATGTTGTAATTGTAAAAATCACAAGGATAGCCTGAAGAATATATAATTAGCAACCCCAAGGGGTTGTAATAATGGTAGTTGTTCCAAAAGTAAAAGCGTTCCTTCTTGTTGAAAAAGGAAGCATCATGCTCGTATTTTGGTTTGAATGATTCATTATATCTATAATAATAGAACCCAAAAATATCACATTTAACCTTATAAAAAAATTAAAAATTCTTTTTTGCAGTATTCTTATATTCAAACAGCTTTCATTTAAGAAAAACAACTATTTAAAAATAGAATTGAAAAATCTATAATAATTGTTAACTGCCCTTAAAAAGTCATAAAACCTATTCTTATTTAATTAACCAACATTATGCTAAAATTATAGATGATTTTTAACAATATATTTTAATTAATATCGTTTAAATACTAAAATATTCGATAAAATGTTGTTTTTATAAAAATTTTCGTATATTTGTAACGTTAATCCATAAAAAACCTACAAAATGAAACTCCAAACACTCTCAAAAGGAATTCTAATAGCTCCATGTTTATTATTCGCGTTATTTACGCAAGCCCAAGGAACTTCAAAACTTGCTCAGGAAAAATCTACTATTGTAAAAACCGACATACCAGATGTTATTGGTAGTGCCGGTTTAAATAACACTGCCAAAGAGATAGATATGACGGGGGAAGTTATAGATGATAAAGATACTATTGTTATAGAAAGAGGCTTTGTTTACAGTACTTCTGAAAAGCTTCCAACGGTTTCAGACACCAAGGTCATTGCGAAAAGTAGCGAAGGAACTTTTAGTAATAAATTATCAGAGGTATCAACAAACACAATTTATTATATTAGACCTTATGCGACAACCGAAAAAGGTACCTATTATGGAAGTTTAAGTATTATAGATACCAGTACACAATCCAATATTGATGTTAATTCAAAAGTGAGACTTAAAACCTATCCCAATCCATCAACCAATTATATTAGTCTTTCGGGTTTAATGGAAACCAAAAACTATATTATTTATAATATGACGGGAAAAGAATTAGCAAGAGGTAGTGTCTCTTACAATAACAAAATAGATGTTAGGTTTTTAGATAATGGATTATATCTTTTAAAATTAGATGACTTTGAAATAATTAGGTTTGTAAAAGAGTAAATACTACTTACAGTTAAAAAAATCACCAATAAATCCTTGACCAATTTTTAGTTGAGGATTTTTTTATTGAACTCATCTTGACTTTTGGTTTTTAACCGAAAATGAGATAAA
>LLBY010002354.1_pt4 | contig 32435 bp, 16 predicted proteins | sample 1489401 | NCBI WGS metagenome assembly LLBY01 (sample SAMN04092656, study PRJNA295927) | soil metagenome | biome: Soil prokaryotic community; feature: Bulk soil; isolation source: soil from tomato rhizosphere | host: tomato cultivar Hawaii 7996 | place: South Korea | collected 2011-11-01 | reverse complement strand
GTAAAATCGCCACCAAACACCACATATTCTGGAGCTATCGTAGGAATCATGCCGTTTTCCCGTTGTGCATCCTTAATATTTTCCATGATGCTTGGGATGTAGGTTTGCAAATTATAATTATAGATCAACCCAGGCCCATTCAAATGCGCTTCTTCCAACCAACCTAATTTTTCACGATGCGGACAATCGGTCAACACCGCTTGAAAGTTACTTTTTATGGCATTGTTAATCAGTTCGTGGGCTTTGTTGAAAATATCGTTAGAACATTCAAAGGTACCAGCTTCACCTGCATCATTATAGATAAAATTTGAACTAATCTCTAATAGCGTTGGTAGCTTACTGTCTTTCGTTTCTTTATAATTAATACTATCAACTTGAATGTATTGGTAACCATAATAACTAAACTTTGGTTGCCACTCTTCAACACCTTCACCTTTCAACGTGTATTGAAAATAATACGGTTTACCAGAGCGTCCTTGACTAATCGTACCATCTTCCTTTAAGCCTTCACCAACCCAAAGCCTTACTTTTTGTCCTTTTGCGCCTTTAACTTTTATAGTTGGAAACCCCGATAAATTTTGCGCCATATTAAATACATAAGTCCCATCCATCGGTTCTTTAACTTCTTTTACTGAATACGTTTTTTGAATCGTAATTGGTGGTGCTTGTTGCGCTTTCAAAGGTCCTTTTGGGGCTTCTTGCAACACGATTTTTTTCCATTGCCCATCATTAAAATTGGAAGTATCCCATCCTTTTTGCTCTAAAGTGGCATCATAATCTTCACCTCCAAACAAACTATTGAAGGTAATGGGGCTTTTAGAATATTTCCAACTTTCATCTGAATTTATAACAGCTTCTGAACCATCATCATAGCTCACTTTCATTTTAAGAAACAAGGTCGGAGGTCCAAAACTCACAAAAAATTTAGAATAACGTTCCGCCAACATATTATACATCCCGTTCCCCAACAAAACACCTAAAACATTTTCACCTTGCTGAAATTGATTTTCAGACAATTCGTAAACATTATAATTTACCGATTTATCATAATCTGTCCATAAAGGCGCAAACTCGCTATTCCCAATTTTTGTGCCGTTTAATGACAATTCATAATGACCTAAACCTGAAACATAAACAACCGCTTCTTTAATTTTTTTTGAAATTGAAAATGGTTTACGGAGCATAATGCTTCTGCGGGACAACGCATCGGAGGCATTGATAATGGAATCTTTTTTTGCCCTTTTGAACGTTGCCGTGTGGTAATGTCTACCTTCTGGCAAATAGCTATCGGCTTTTGTAATGGCACCAATCCAAGTTGGATTTAATTCTGAAGTTGAAGGCGCCATTCTGAAAAAAGCGGGTTCACTAAAACTTGATTCTTGATTAGCTTCATCCCAAATTTTCACTTTCCAGAAATATTTGGTTTCATTTTTTAATGAGCGACCTATATAATTAATTAGCTGGCTTTGGTTTGATAGCACTTTTCCGCTATCCCAAACATCCGCTTCATTATTTTGTAATTTTTCTTTTGATGAAGCCACCAAAATTTGATATGCCTTTTGAGAAACATGTAATTTTTCAGACAGCAATTGCCAACCCAATCTTGGTTGTTTGTTTATAACAGCCAATGGATTTACTGCCATGTCGCAGGTTAAATGCGCCACCGATGTTTGTCCGTTGGAAATACATCCTAGTGGAATAAAAACAAAAAACAATATGCTTCTTAAAAGTTTCAAACTACAGCTTTTTTGTAATTAATGATTTTATATTAAATACAGCCTCAGGAATGCTTGCGCCCGTAAAAGGCACATCATCATAATTTGGGGTATCTACGGGAGTATCTGGGTTTGGATAGTAACGTTGTTCACCTGTACGGAACATGACACGCGAGATGCCATCGGTAGGCATAAAAAATATACCTCTAGTTTCCTTATCGCCATTAACGCTAAACGTATATGAACGTGCGGCGGCATCTAAGGATATATTTATAGTATATTCTTTACCAGCTTCGTAAGGCATGATATTTCTTAGGCGATAGCCCGCTTTGTGTTTCAGATAACCATCGGAATCGAAAATAAATCTAACCGAAGGTAATCCTTGTTTATTTTGAAACTCCACTTCCATCATACCATGATCATTTTGCTCTGGTTTTACGGTAAAACTAGCTTGCATTTTTTCAGCAAACGGAATAACACGCTCTACACGAGGATAATCGAAAGGATCTTGATCGCGAAGTGTTAACCATTTTTCATTATCCTTTTTCTCTATTTTTGCCGACCCCCATGAGAGATCATACGTATTCCAAAGCTTTAATTCTTCGCCATTTGGAAGTATATTGAAAACATCGTTAACATCATCATTTACAACACTCGTAACAGGTACAGGTACCGAAGCAACCCAAATATCTTCTTTGTTCATACTGTAAGTTAACCACATGTTTCCATCAGACGGTGTGCCGTTACCTTCTACGATACCACGCACATATTGTGGCCCGTGCGATTTATAAGCACCTCCATAACGTAACCGGGATATTTCGCCATGAACCAATAGTAAATCGGTATAATTCAATCCATCATTACTGGTAGAGACAGCCAATGGCCAACGAAACTCCGAAGGATTATAAACCGTAGCATAACGATCATCGGATGTTTTTTGTCCCCAAATTTTGGCATTGCTATTTACAAAACCTGGTGCTCTTAAAGCATCATATTGCCATGTTTTACCGTTATCGGTACTCATAGACGTTAAGGCATGTTTCCATAAACCAACAACACGACCGTCTGGAATATGGTAATAACTAAAGGCTTTGTATTCTTTTTTAAGCGGAATTAATGGATCGTCTCTATCGGCTTCTTCTACCCATTGCTGCATCATTAATGGAGTTGCCATTAATTCTTCACATGCTTTTTTAAAGCCTTTATCTTTGCTTTTAGTATAAAATGGATAGGCTGATTTTGAAGCATCCCACGATTTATTATAACGAATAAAGTAAATAGGACCAAAACTGCCGTCTTTATAGATTTCTCGAATTACCCGACCAATACCTTTTCCATCATTCGGGTCGTCGTGTGGTTCCATGACAATGCCATAATAGGCTAATGTGAAAAATCTATTGTCTGATGATGTAAAAAAGCCCATACGCTGGTGCATAACTGCTTTTAAGTTTTTTGCAACGGCGTCTACGCCTTCCTTAACATAACCATCTGGAATATGATACATAGGAAATACTACTTTTGGGAAACTCCAGTTTTCGCCATCTTTTGATGTTTGTAAAAACGATTGACTTGGCGGAATATGCTCGCCCACTGGGTCGCTTAAATATTGCACAAAAAAGGTATGGTTCCAATAAGCAATATTAGGTGCATGGTTGTAGGTCCATCCAAAACCATCCGATTTTTCAGGATGCTCCCGACTGGCGCGCATTATTTGTGTAGCATGCACACCAACAGCTGGACTTAATTGCCCATGGTGGTAATCGATATTTGATACCGTTTTTCCAATATATCTTATAGTGTCTTGCTGCGCCTGTAAAACCAAAGTTCCAAAAGCAAATAACACCTGTGTCGTACTAATTGTATGGCGTTTTATTTTTTTTAATACTCTAATCATTTCTCTTTACTTTTCTCTATTAAACCTTTTAAAATACGTTTTGAAATGGTCGTAATGGTACCATGCTTATGCCCTTCTGGGAGTTTTATTTTGGCAGATAGATCCTCAAATGTTTTAAAGTCTTGAGTCCGTACGGCTTTATAATTTTTCTCTCCGTAATTATCGTAATAAATCATGTATTTCCCATCCTGCTGTAACACGGTGGGGCCTTCGGATAAAAACCCCGTGTATGGCTCTGAAATATTTTCAAAAGGTCCTAAAGGCGACTTCCCAAAGGCTACTTTTAGATTTCTATTTGGTCTTGTATTGTCTTTTATAATTAAAGCATAATCATCTTTTCCGCGCTTTACAATCACACAATCAATCACGCTAAATCCTGGGTCTAAAAATAATTTAGTATCTGAAAAGGTTTTAAAATCTTTCGTCGTTACATAATACATGCGGTGGTTGTTGTTTTCATCCTCAATACCTTTTTCAAAACGAAATGGGATTGTTGATGCCCAAATAATGATGTATCGGTCTTCATCTTCATCATAAAAGATTTCGGGTGCCCAAACATTAACCACATCGGGTTCATGTGCCATAACTGGAATGTATTGCTGTTCGCTCCAGTTTATCAAATCTTTTGAACTGGCATAGCCAAAACCATTACCACCTTTCCAATCGGTTGTCCAAACCATGTGGTAAGTCTTGTCTTTTCCTTTTACAATGGATGGATCGCGCATAATTTTACTAGCGCCTGTTTCTGGTTTTAAATAAGGCCCTTTTAAATCCTCCCAATGATAACCGTCTTCGCTATATGCCAAATACAACCCTTCGGTTGCTGGCTCTCTAAAAGACGTAAAAAGGTAAACCTCTTTTATTGAAGCACAATTAAACAAACTAACCAAAAGAATTAATACCAGTATTTTTTTCATATGTTTATATTAAAGTTGAAAAGACTCAAAGTTCCAAAGACTCAAAGTTTCAAAGATTCATCACCCACAACTTACAACTCATCACTCACAACTCATAACTCATAACTCACAACTCATAACTCATAACTCATAACTCATAACTCCTAACTCATAACTCATAACCCGAATGTTTTTTATTCTATATTAATCGGGTATTTCAAATCATTCCCTTTTTTCAATACCGTTTCTACGTTTTCAAAAACGTTATTCTTTAAATAAATAGCTTGTGTTTCTGTACCATTTGCCTCCAAAAACACTTGGGTTTTATACATAGGGAAATTGTTATTTATCATGGCATTCGAAACGTTATCTAATTTTATGATGGGTGTATCTTTTATAGGTGTTTGGGTCGAAACATTATCTAAAATGATGTTTTTGACATTCTCAATTTTGAAAGAAGCCCCAAGCGTTGTGTTTACTTTTACATCGTGAAACTCCACATCGGTAGCCGTGTGAATTGAGAACCCTTCTTTAGCATCCATATTTATGTTTGAAAATGATAAATTATGGACTGGCATTTCTGGAATTCCTATAACACGCCCCGCCGTATTTACATTAGTTCCTGTAACATTGCTGATATGAATATTTCTAAAAATAGGTGTTCTTTCCGAAACAGGCTCTTCAACAGTGTTTTTATCGTAAAACAGGTTCAGCATAAAGGCTTCCTGTTTGATGTTATTCATCACAATATTAGACACACGAATCTCTTCAACCACACCACCTCTACCACGAGCTGCTTTTAATCGGATGCCTCTATCGGTACCGTCGAACACGCAATTGGCAATAGTGATTTTTTTGATACCTCCAGACATCTCGCTGCCTATAACGACGCCACCATGACCACTTAACATGGTACAATTGGTAATGGTTACATTTTCGGTAGGTGTTGCCCATTTTCTACCATCGGCATCACGACCTGATTTTATGGTAATACAATCATCACCCACACTAATATGGCAGTTCGAAATGTGCACATTTTTACATGAGGTTGGATTGATACCATCCGTATTTGGTGAATACGGATTAAATATGGTAACGCCATCAATAGTGACATTATCGCAAAACGCAGGATTAATAGTCCAAAACGGTGAGTTTTGAATAGTGACACCTTCTATTCTAACGTTTTTACAATTAAATGCTTGAAATAATGGCGGGCGATGAAACAAATAACTTCTGGTTCTAGCATAATAAGGAGCTGTTTCTAAATCGGCATTGGCTTCTTGCGTCATTTTTTGATACTTGGTAAGTTCCAATTTCTCTTTAGAAGATTCAATACGCCAAATTTCCTTCCACCACGCTTCCCCTTGTCCGTCGATAGTTCCACGACCTGTTATGGTAACATTTTCAACATCTTTGGCATACAGTAATGGCGAAAAACTTTTCATAACCGTACCTTCCCAACGCAATTGCACAAAAGGTAAATAATGGTCAAAATTGGTTGAAAACTTCAAAACCGAACCCGCATCCAAATGCAATGTTATGTTGTTTTTAAGTCTTAAGGCACCTGTTAAATAGTGGCCCGCAGGAAAATAAATAGTGCCTCCGCCATTTTTTTCGGCTTTATCAATGGCTTTTTGAATGGCTTCAGTACACAGAACGCCTTTATTATTTCCACCTTCTTTTAAAATATTCAACCACCCATTTGCTGCCGAACTTACAGAAACAAACGCAGTTAAAACACTTATACAAATAACTAAAAACAGCTTTTTCATTATCTAAATTCTATTTATTTTGAAGTTAAAATTAGCACCCAATCGTTTCCATCAACTTGTTCTCCTGATGGATCAAAATCCTGAACACCTTCATTTTTAAAAGTTCCTATTTTGGTAATTTCACCATTTTTAGGATTGTACCACGAAGCTTCAACGTCATTTCCTTTAATTTTACCCATATTTACAGATATGGTTTTTCCGTTATAAGTGTAAAACAGTGCATAGTCTTCACCTCTGGTTGCTGCTATATAATCGTATTTTTCACCTTGATTAGCGACTAAACTTGCATCTGGAATGCGATTAAAATAATCGTATTTCAACATTAAGTCTTTCACATAGACCATTTGTTTAGCACCAGGATCATTTAATGCCTCTAACCAATATGTTTTGCTTCCGTAGGCTTCTGGCTTTGTATGGTTTTCGTGCATTTGCATGACGTGATTATTACCATAGGTAAAACCCGCTCCACCTGCAAAAACAGACCAATAGGCGTAACGGCGTAAATCGTTATCGTTCCATAAAGGTTGCAAGGTATCGTGCAAACCTTGGGGGATACCTTCGTACGATGGTTCGCCATCTAACGTTGGTTTTGTGGGTTTTAGATTGAAATCGACTTGAACAAATTTGTAATTGTCTTGTCCATAAGCGCGTTCGGTATCATCTTGATCATAACGACGGTGGCCTGATTGAAACATGTTAAAATCTAACCAATTTTCATTATGAAAATCATCGGAAGAATCGGTGCGTCCACGCGGATGGAAAGTTATTAATCGTTCAGGATTTTCAGCATGCAAAATTTCACCAATGGCATTCCATGTTTCGGTATTTTCATTTCCAAAAGTATCGCCTCCATTTAACCAAACGATATTTTTTCTGTCTTTATAACGTTCGGCTAAAAAAATTGCATAGGTTTTAGCCTGCTCTAAAGTTACTTTACCCTCGCTAATTGGCGACCCCCAAATAGGTACCATACCTAAGTACAATCCTTTTTCTTCGGCAACATCTAAAGCGTAATCTACATGATCCCAGAAATCGTAAGCTTCAGCATCATTAAAATCGGCGCCTTCGATTACTAAAGGCTTAGACAAATCTTTGTTTACCACTGCCGAATCACCATAAACATTGGCAACTTCCAAAGAATGCATCGTCATAATTTGAATAACATTATAACCTTTTTGTTTCCTGTCTTCAAAATAGGCATCAATTTCATCTCTATTTAACTTATTAAAAGCCAACCAACCCGTATCTCCCAGCCAAAAAAATGGTTTTCCATCTTCTGTTTGAAAGTAATGTCCGTTAGCAGAAACTTGTAATTGCTGTATACCTACTGTTTCTGGCTGAATTTCTACCTGTTCTTTTTTGGTTTCTTTACAAGAAACTATTAACGCCACTAAACTAGCCGCTATAAAAATTTTAAAGGGTTTTATCTTTTTAGTCATTAGTTGGTGATTATTTATTAACTGTTTTTTTTTAAATGTATACTTATATATAAGTGTGTATAATGCCAATTGGGTGACAGAAAACTTATTTCTTTTTTATAAAGACTGCTTTTGCTTGCACTGATGGAGCTAACAATGTTTGTATTGTGTTTCCTTTAATCATTGTTTTTGAAATAACATCACCACTAGATAAATCAATCCAAAACACTTCATAAGTTCCTTGAAAATTAGATAAATCCAACGTTATCGTTTTTGTATTTTTCAGATAAAAAAGATATGATTCCCCCTTGTTTTCTAAAGTCCAAAAATTGCTATTGACATTTTGATTTTCATCCACTTTCATTTCAGATAGAGCTTTGTAAAAACCAGAGATTTCTATATTAGGAATATTTGCCAATGAACCTCCTGCCATTAAAATAGGCCATCCAAACCTTGGTGATGCGTTCGTTGAATATAACACCACTTTTTGAGGATATTTAGAGCGGTATTCCCTAACAGCTCTATACACTTGTTCTTCGGTTTCTTTACCGGTTTTCATTTTACGGGCATGTTGTCTTGGCGCTAAGTTTTTACCGCCTTCGGGCGCATAAGCAGTCCCGTCTTCGCGGTAATGCCAATAGCGAATATCAATTAAATCGACTGTTTTTGAATATTTAGCATCATCTAATATGGCATCTTGCACATCTTTGGTGGCGCTTAAACCAATAATACCCTTACCTGAAGTTTCATCTCTCCATTTTGCAACCTCATCCAACCAAAATTGCATAAAATGAAGTGGTCCTGTATATTCGGCACTGGTAAGCTGAATGACATTACTATTATCATGAAAATTCTCTAGAGATTTTCTTATGAATTGCTGGTGCAGTTTTTTTCTGTTTTCATTAGAAACATCATAAAACTGTTCTGCCATAAAAATACGTTTATCGCCAGCATAAGGCACTGGCTCTGGAAAACCTGTATCATTTATATTATTTGCAGAACGCCAAGGCGAACTTGACCAATGCGCTCCTGCTTCTAAAATATTATGCTGAAAATATTGCTGATTAATTAACAACTGCCCCTTAGATTCAGCTAAATTGGCGAAACTATCCAACCGATTCCAATACCAATCGTTGTATTTTGTTAAATCGTATTTACTTAAATGATCCCAAGCCAAACCTTGTCCCGTTCTTGCAAAAGGTTGTTCGTAAAAAGGTGGCCAAACATCGGCATCGATTCTACGAGTTCGCTCGTGGTCGTCCATGCGGCGTTCGTACCATAAACCGTAATTATGTTCTAAAGCAACGATGTTTTTTTTACTGAAATAATCAACAACCTCCTCTAAATTATCAGTAAATCCAGTACCTATTCTACCCGGCACAAATCGAGTGACATGCGCTGAAGCATTTTTAATATCATGGGCTCTTAAGCTACCTCGCCACCACTGAACATTTGCTTGTTTTCCTGCAATAATTTTTCCGTTAGAGGTTAGCCAACCGTTTTTTATTTCAACTTTTGACTTATTATTTTTTTCGCTACTTCGACTCCGCTCAGCACTAGTTTCGCGGATGGTATTCAGTTTTAAATCATTAATAGATTTTAGTTTTGACGTATTAACAGGAATTGCATTTGATTTTGATACGTGTTGAATCCATTCTGGTAAACTAATGATAGGCTTTAATGCTTCTTTTGTTAATTCTTCAGCTTGTTCTAAAGTAGGACTTGTTGATGGTTCGGAGCCCATATCGAACACATAAGGATCCATAGGGAGCTTTTCCAATCGATTTTCTAATTGGGCGTAAAACAAGCTTCTTGGGGTAATGTGGTTATTTACATCTTTCCAATGACCATTACCTGTCATGATACCGCCCCAAACACCAAACGCCCAATTTTGAGCTGTTGGCGGACTATAACAAGTTATTTTTGATGCCGACGTTTCCCAAATAACGCTATTGGCGGCAGACCAACCAGCTCCTCTTCCGTATTGTCCACGATTTTCATAACTTAAAGCGTCTCCATCAATTTTTACAATATCGAAAAGCACACCTGTTGCCCAACTGCCAATAGTGCCACTATCACTAAAAGGCATAACCGATTCGCATTGCACAAAAGCGTTGGGTCCTGTGGTACCAAAACCACCCACCGCAAAATCGTGATAACCATTTTCTGAATAGCAACGCTGAAACAATGTTTGTTGTCCTTCGGTGTAAAATGTGTGTCTTCGAAATGCGGCAATCTCGGAAACAGGTTCGGTGGAAATACAATCTTCAACCGTAATTTGTTGCGCTGTCTTTAATAACGAGACCGCAGAACCTGCTAAATGCTTAAAATTGACTTGACGTACCCAAGCATTTTTAACATGCTCCATACTAATACCAAACCAGCGATGCATGTCATCTTTTACATTTGAAGCATCAAAAGTTGATTTCATTGCTAGGTTTTCTATTCCAACCCGTTCAATTCTTCCTTGCCAAGTATATGAAATGATGTTTGCTTTTCCGTAAGCATCATCCAACGCCATGGTTAGAGGTGCATTAAGTGTGACTTCATTTCCGTTTATGTTTGTAACAACTCGGTTCCAAGATATATCCCAATCTCTGGTTTTCCATCCAATCCAACCTGTTTCACCTCCAAAGTCTTGCATTTGCAATGCCTTAATCCATGTTTCAGTTAAAGGTTTTTTTATAATTATTTCATCGGAAACTTTTAGTTGGGTCGCGTTTTTTATCTGAATTTTAGTAGCACCAAGCGGTGTAAAAGATGTTTCGAAATCCAACGTATCCCTGTACTTTTTATCATCAACGCCTACAACCCGAATTAAAGCTTCACGGCTAATGCCTGTGCCTAAAAGTAGTGTTTCGTTATCGGCGTTTCCGCTTCCTCTTAAAACAACCCCCGATTTTTTAATGTATAACGTCCCGTTAATTTTAAATGTGCCTTTATCTAAAAGTACAGCGCCACGAAATCCTGAGGCATTGGCTTTTAAATTACCCACATAGTCAATAGCTGCTTGTATTTTTTGAGTAGCATCTTCGGTTTGATTTGGCACAAAGATTTTGGCTTCAACATTTGGAATGGCTTTTTCGGATGCCATATACCCAGCATATGAAAAATCTGGTATTTGATTCCCTAAACTATCGGCAACATGTACAATGTCCCCATTTTTATTTTTCACAATATCTGGAAACCTGTTTTGGGCAAATCCGTTATTTACAACAAAAAACAACGCTATACTTGATAAAATAAATTTATCTTTTTGATAAAAAACGATGTTTTTGAGAGAGATAAAATTCATCTTCAAGAAGTCTTAACAATTACTATTTTTGAAATTATTGCAATAAACCGTTTGGCAGTTTTGCCAAAGTATCGGTATTGTTTTCAGATTTAGTCCAATCTATTTTCTGAATTGGATTGATACCATTTATATATTTTTCAATATTGGTATAACCATCACCATTCAAATCTTTGTTAGCATCGGAAGCGTCTTTAGGGTTTAAACCATATTTTTTCTCCCAAGCATCAGACATACCATCGTTATCCGAATCTTTATAAGGTTTTCCTTTATATTCTGGATAACCGCCTACTTGATCTGGATGCGTTATAATTCCTTTTTTATAAGAATCGGCAGGCAAACGTCTTTTAATAAACTCTTTACCAATGGTATTTTCCAATCCTTCTTTGTAGTTAATTTCACCTGTTTTAACATAGTTAATCACCCGTGTATCAACGGCATCTCGTTTAGGTAAAGTGGCACCAACATTATTTAAAACAAAATCGTAAGCCTGTTCTGTATCCATAATGGTAAGATGCGGCATTTCAAATGGTTGATCTTGTTTAATTAATTCTAAGTATTCTTTAGCTTCTTCAAGCGAACGGTCTTCAATTTGCACCCCACCATTCCAGTTATTTGCTGTTACACTTGGTACACCTTCAACAATATTCCCAGAAACATAGGCCCTCCCAAAAGTTTTTGGTACCATATAACCCGATTCAGGTTTTAGTATTCTGTAACGAATTGGTTCATCGTCCGGCGTTATTGGCCCTGGTTTGAAATAGTTATTGATGATGTTAAACATAGAACGGTAATCGCCACCATCTAACGAGCGGTTCCACCAATTAAACAACACATTATTTACAAAATTAAAACTCCCATACATGCCTATTGAAGGGTTTCTAGAAATATTATTCGCCCATAAATTACGAATAAATGTACTATTTAAACCGCCGATAGTACTGCCAAAAGCATGGTTATAGGTATCCAACCCTTCAGATGATATGGTATTTTGAATGGTAACGTTAACTGCGGGTAATTTTTCTAATTTTGATTTTTCGTTGGCTTGAAATTGGTGTCTGTACAATGAAATATTTTCATCTAAGCCCCAACTTACCGAACAATGATCGATGATAACGTTTCCTATGACGTTGCCGCCTAAAGCATCGTCTCTTCTGGTGACATCGGTAGCACCTCTACGAAAACGCATGTGACGGATGATGATGTCGTGCGTATCCAACAACAACGATTCACCGGCAATACAAATACCGTCGCCTGGCGCAGTTTGACCAGCTATGGTAATATAAGGTGCACGCACACTAATAGGTTTTTTCAACTGAATGATTCCAGACACGTTAAACACAATAGTTCTAGCGCCCAGGGCTTCACAGGCTTCCCTAAAAGTGCCTTTTCCGCTATCTTCTAAACTGGTCACTACAAATATTTTACCTCCACGACCACCAGGTGTAAAGGCACCGCCGCCTTCAGCTCCTGGAAAAGCAGGAATGGCTGCCTTAATAAGATCGCCTGGGTACGCTGCCCAAGGAATGTAAGGACGGCCTTGCTTAGATTCTTCTTTAATGATATGATAATTACTTTCCCAAATGTCTTGCAATCTTTTGTCTTCTTTAGCTAAAACAGAATCTGTTTTTGCTTGAAGTGATTCTGGGATTTCTGGGTATTGTGCAAATGCCGATTGTACTCCTGTACAAATTACCAGAACAATAAACACTTGTTTTATGATACTATTTGTTGAAGTTTTCATTTTCGGAAATTATGATGTTTAAAAAGTTAAACGGTAACTTATTGATTGGATTCGGCTTTTTTGCGTTCCTCAATACGCTCATACCAACCGTCTCTTTCTTTTTCTAAATCGTACCCTCGTGCTGATAAATAGTTGTTGATTCTTCCTTTGTATTTACCAAACCAAGCATGTTTTTCTTTTGAAGAACCACCATCTATGGCTTTTTCTCTTGCTTCTTTTAAGTTATTATAAATATAATCTTTTTCCTCTTGGGTTAAACTCGGTATCATTTCTAAAAAAGCGGCATATGTTTTAGGTAACACACCATAAGTCATACCGTCTTTAACTTCATCAACTTTGTCTGAACTTAATTGAGCAGATAATTTTTTTAAATACGACTTATGTAATTTGGCAATTGATTTATCTGTGTTGGATTTTAATTTATCTATTTTAGAATTTTGCTTTTCTTTTGATACATCATCTTTTTTTAAAGCTTCTATTTTAGCATCCCTTTCATCCTGTAACTTACTTAGGTTACGGTATTGTTCTGCTATAATATTGGTAACTGCCTGTTCTTTTTCAGGGTTTTCCAACTTCAATTCATCTACAATTTTAGCAGCACGTTCGTTTGTTACTTTTATATATTCAGGATCTAAATGTTGTTGTGCCTGAATATTTACAAAAGCTAAAAGCAGAATACTTAAACTTATTTTTCTTAACATGATTTTTATTTTTTTTAAATGAACCTTATTTTAAAAGTGGCTCATTTAAAGTTTCTTTATTGTTTTTTAGGTCTTTCCAATTAATTTTTTTCTTCGGATTAATCCCGTTTATATAATCTTCAATATTGGTATAGCCATCTTTATTTAAATCGCCTTTTGCATCGGAAGCATCATTGGGATTTAATCTATATTTTTCTTCCCAAACATCTGGCATACCATCTTTATCAGAATCTAAGTATGGTGTTCCTTTGTACTCTGGGTAACCTCCTACTTGGGCAATATCTGTGATGATACCGTTTTTATAAGAATCGGCAGGTAAACGTCTGTGTTTAAATTGGTAAAACGAGTCTGGATCTAAACCCTCAACATATTCTGGTTTTCCAGTCTTAACAGTTCTAACAATTCTTTGGTCTACAGCATCTCTAATTGGCAGTGTAGCACCGACGTTTTTCAATACAAAATCGTAAGCTTTATCGGCTGTCATGATATTTCTAAACCAAGGCATCGGAAATGGCTTGTTAGTTTTCATGGCAGGGAAATATGATTTAGCTTCATCAAAAGTCATTAATTCGCCATCTTTTCCTTCTATTTGAACACCACCAGCCCAATTATCGTTAGTTATTTTATCATTGTTCTCTACAATATTACCATCTACATAAGCTCTACCAAAAACCATATGATCTAAATCACTTCTTCCTGCTTCGGGTTTTAATATTCTATATCCTATGGGCGCATCTTTTGAAGTAACGGGTCCTGGTTTAAAATAGTTGTTTATGATGTTGTAGGTTGCTGTGTAATCGCCACCATCTACCGATCTATTGCTCCAGTTGAATACCACATTATTTACGAAATTGAAAATACCATTCCATCCAATAGATGGATTTCTACCAGCATTATTTGCCCACATATTTCTAATAAAAGCACAATTTTCACCGCCTAAGGTGCTTCCAAAAGCATGGTTGTAAGTATCTAAAGCTTCTCCAAATAAACTGTTTTGAATGGTGATATTAACAGTTGGTTTCTTTTCATCTTTATAATTGGCTCCAGGACTGTACATGTGTCTGTAAATAGACATATTCTCGTCTAATCCCCAAGTTGCAGAAACATGGTCAATCATGATATTCCCTACAGGATTTCCACCAATAGCGTCGTCCCTACGACCCACAAAGGTATCGCCTCTACGAAAACGCATATGGCGAATAATAACATCGTGCGTATCAATCCAAACAGATTCTCCAGCAACACAGATACCATCGCCAGGTGCTGTTTGACCAGCTATAGTTAAGTAAGGTGCGCGGATGATTAAGGGTGTTTTAAGTTTGATGATACCAGCAACATTAAAAACAATGATTCTAGCGCCACCTTTCTCACAAGCTTCACGAAGTGTTCCTGGGCCTCTATCTTCAAGACTTGTTACCGTATAAACGTTACCACCACGGCCTCCAAAAGTGTACATACCACCACCTTCGGCTCCTGGAAAAGCGGGTATATCTGCTTGTGGTAAATCGGTTGGTCTTCCCGCCCATGGAAGATATGGTTTTCCTTGTTTTTCTTCTTGCTCTACAATTATTTTAGCTTTTTCCCAAGCTTCATCGGAGCTCTTGTAAGCCTCAGCTTTAACGGCTTCTTCTTTTGCTCTATCTTCTGCAGTAAGCTGTGGGTATTGTGCATAGGTACTAGTTGCTATTAAAAACAACATACATAAAATAAAATTACTCTTTCTCATCATCTTTTTTTTATGGAACTCATCTTGACTTTTTCTATTTCCTAAAAAACAAAAAAGTCAAGACAAGCTCATTATTTGTATTACCATTTACATGGCAAACTTTTTAGTTTTAAAAAAAATACCTGTATTTAAAACAAATACAGGTATTTTCATTTTAAATAATTAATCTATATTAATTACTCCAAATTAGTTAAGTGGATTAAATGAACCTCCCCAACCTTGTGTTTGTTGCAAATAGGGTGCCGTTTCTAATAATTGCTGATAAATTCCAAAGAAATAATACTCGTTATACCATTTAAAGGAAAAATTAGCAGAATCGACATCATCTCTTACTTGTACTTCAAAATGATTATCATACAAATAATCTACATATTGTTCATAACTAGTAATACCGCTTGGATAAGTTGTTGCTTCTCTACTAATAACTGGCGCACTGGCTCCTTTAAAAGGATCTGGAATACCTATATACAATGTAGATTCATTTCTTTTAGCAAAAGTATAATAACCTTGTCTTCTAGAACCTTCAATAGGTGTTTGGTTTAATCTTGTACAAGTATTATTATCATCATTAAAAAGCAACCACCTTCTTAAATCATGGAAACGCTTATTCTCATAAGCAAACTCAACTTTTCTTTCATTTATACAAGCTGCGAATAGTCCATCACGGGTCGATACACTGGCTAAACCATAATCACCGTCACCATTTGTTACACCAGCTCTTGCTCTAATAGATTTAATATAGCCTTTACCTTCTGACAGTTTATTTGCACCTACTGCAGATTCGGCAAGGTTTAATACCACCTCAGCAAAACGTATTTCCATATAATCATCACCATTATTTCTAAAACCGTTTGTATTACTTGATGTATTATTTGTAAATTTTCTTAAATAAATACCTGTAGCATTTTGGGATGTATTGGTTGCTACTTTTAAGGTTGTACTAGATGCTAGTGGATACCAATAGTATGTCCAATTTCTATAATTAGCATTACCTGCATATGGCCAAATACTACCATTATAAGCAAACGTATGATAAAAACGAGGGTCTCTATTTCTATAAAAATGATTCAAATTTCCGTTTGGATTATAAGGCGTACCATCTGCCATTGGAAAAGCATCTATTATATTTTTTGTAGGTGAAATACCTCCATTACCTCCTTGATCCCTAGATCTAGATTGATACTCTGTGTAATTATTTCTTTGAACTCCCGAAGTATTAGGTGCAAAATCATTAAAACCAAAGCTAAAAATAGACTCCATGCCATTATCTTTAAACCACATACCTTTCCAATCTGGATCAAGTCCTTTCCCTGCAGCAATACATACATTATAAGCTTCTAAATTAGCATCATAAGCACGTTGCCATCTAGTTTGATCGTCAGTTCTATTAAATAGCGGACTTGCCCAAGTTAGCAATACACGCCCTTTTAAAGCTGCTGCTGCTGCTGCTGTAATCCTACCTGCTTCTGCTGCTGTATAAGGTCTTGCATTTTCTAGTAATGATTGAGACATTTCCAAATCGGATACGATTTGTTCTATAACTTCAGAAGAGGAACTTCTAGGTGTTTGTACACTTGGGTCATCAACATTAGCGGGTTGCGCTGTTAATACTAATGGTACACCACCATATAGTCTTACTAATTCGAAATATTGCCATGCCCTCCAAAAATAAAACTGTCCTTTCACTTGATTTTTAAAATCTTGCTCAAGACCTGTATAATCATCTACATTATCTAAATATAAATTACAATATCTTATTCTAGACCATGTTGTATTTAAGGGACTTGAACCTAATCGTACCCCTAATGATTTCAAACAATGATTATTAACGTTTGAAATCTCTGTATATTCTTTATTCAAATCTGATTCACCTGCCACCTCATCTGAGGATTTAGCAAATAAATCTGGGCTACTGTGTTCACGTGCTGCTTTAGACCACATCGCCATGTTTGGATTATTGTCTGGTTGCATCATATAATACAAATAATCCAAATAACCATTAGCTAAAAATTCATCTTGATATATTCCAACGTTAACACTAGAATAATCTTTCTTTTCCTCAATAAAATCTGCACTACAACTACTTAAAAACACCATTATTAGGAGTGCTAGCAGACTATTTATTTTTATATTTTTCATTTTAAATTATTTTAAATATTTTAAATCTAATTAAAACCCTACATTAATTCCTAATGAATATGTTCTTAACACCGGATAACTATTATACGATCCGTAGGGTGTTAAGCCATAATCTTTGTAAGGATTGAACAAAATGAATGGATTCATTGCCACCAAATTCAGCCTAAAGCTACTAACACCTACTTTTTCAGTTAAGTTTTTAGGTATTGAGTAACTTAAGTTTATATTTCTCATAACTAAACTAAAACTACTTACTTGCCAAAACTTAGAACTTACAGTGTTTATTCCTCCTTCACTTTGACCTACATTATCATTAATAGATGACCCTGATAAGTTTGGAATGGTTCCATTAGGATTTAATTCTGGATGAAACATATCGGCCCAAAAAGCAGGTCTATTTTCATAATTACTACCTATACCAGTTGTTCTAAAAGGTGTTTTAGCTGAACCAACTTCTCTGTAGCCACCCCAGTTAACACTTAACACCGTATTTAAACTAAATCCTTTATAACCAACTCTAAAGGTAGAAGCAAAACCTTGAGGTCCTTTTGCACGTTTCTTTAACTGTATTTGATCAAACTCATTAATAATTCCATCTTTTTCTGCAAATGTTCTTGTCTCAGGATCCCAAGCACCTCTTACATCTCTATAATATAGCATCCCTGGTTTTAAATTAGCCGCAGCTACATTAAACACTTGAGTAATTCCTGTTTCAGCCAAATAGTTATCTATATCATCTTGTGTTCTAAACATCCCTAAATAATCGTAACCCCAGGCACCTCTATCGGAAGGTCCAGGTTGGTTGGGTTGCCATGGGTACCAATAGTCCGGATTTGCAAAATTTCCTTCAATAATATCATTATTATACCAACCTATATTTATATTAACCCCATAATTAAAATCCTCGCCAACATTATCATTCCATCCTAAGCCAATCTCTGTACCCCAAGTATCTCCTCTACCTGAATTAGAGGCAGCTGTTGCGCCACCTACAGAAAAAGGCACACCGGCATTCAAATTAACTAATAAATCTGTTCCTATATTGTAAAAAGTCTCGGCAGAGGCAGATAATCTATTGTCTAAAAACTTAGCTTCAAAACCAAAATTTGTTTTTAGCTCTCTACCCCATCTAACATCTCTATTTGCTTGTCCGCTATCTCTTAAACCATCTGATGCCGATAAGTTTCCTCCAAAAACGGCTCCTTCACCAGTACGAAAATCAAAATTTTGTCGCCATTGCCATGGTTTTATATCATCCTTACCTAGAAACCCTACAGAACCTCTAAATTTTAAATAATCAAAAACATTTGATTTAAAAAAACTTTCTTTTGAAATAATCCAACCTCCTGATATAGAGTAAAAATTACCCCAATAATTCTCTGGAGCAAATTTCGCAGAAGCATCCGATCTGAATAAAAACTCGCCATAATACCTACCATCATAATTATAATTAAATCGACCAATATAGCCTAAATCGCCAGATTCTCCGCGTCTATTAAACGTGTGTTCAGAATCTAAATCACCTGTAGCTTGCCAAAGCATTCCATCGGACCAATCTGGCACACCATATTTAATAATTCGCTCGGTATTAAACGTTCTTTCAGACCGCTCTATAGCAAACAAAGATGATATGCTGTGCTTTCCAAAATCACGCTCATAAGTCGCTTGAAAACGTGATTGCTTGGTACTACCACTACTGTTATCAAGAAGCATTCTATCATTATTTATAACTTGATAAACACTAACTTCGCCTTTATCATCTCTTTTAAAATCGTTTGTTCCCAAAGGTCCTGAACCATTTTCATATACAATATAAGTTTGTCCAATAGTGGTTCTAAAATCGGCTCCGGTAAATTCATAAAGATTATATATACTTCCTTTTTGGTTTCCTCTACCACTTGTTTCCTGGCGTGCGTAATTAGCCTTTAACTTTAAACCTTTAATAAAAGGCACTTCATATTCTACATTTATATTAACGCTTACATTATTATCTGTATTTTCTGATAAATTTTTCAATCTCAATAACTCACCATAATGAAATCCAATAATTTCATCAGCACCATCTGCCCCATTCAATACAGCTGGAAAACCATTTACATACATAGGTAAAAAAGGAGTTCTATTTTGTAATTGTCTAAAATCATCTTCAGTACTTTGATTTCCAATAGAACTTGCAGTTCTACTCACATCTGTAAAATAACCTGAAACCTGAAAATCAGCACTAAATCCTTTAGCTAATTTCACATTGGAGCCAGCTCTGAATGACCACCTATCATAATCTAACGACCCTAAATTACCGTCCTGTGTATAATATGATAATCCTCCAAAATAAGTTGCGTCGTCACTACCTCCTGTTAAATTAAGATTATGCCTTTGAGTTCCTGATGACGTCCAATACTCATCTAAAGCATTGTATTTTAATGTTTTAAAAAAATCCAACTCTGCTGGCGAAAAGAAAGCAGAATTATTTGGTTCAGGATCTGTTGGATCATAAGAATCGCCAATACCATTGCTTGGATTTATACTATTCATAATGTTAAATGTTTTACCGTATTGATAAGCATTCATCATTTTTGTTCTGTATGTTTCATCAGAAACAGAAAAATTACCACTATAAGAAAATTTGGCAGGTCCTTTTCTTCCTCGCTTTGTAGTTACCAAAACCACACCTTGAGCAGCTCTAGAACCATAAATAGCTGCTGAAGCATCTTTTAAAAACGAAATACTTTCTACTTCGGAAGCATCTAAATTATTAAACAATGTTGGGTCGCTATAACCTGTATTGGGATCTAATTGTATTACGCCATCTATAACATATAAAGGGTCTGTAGAAAGCGCATCTTTAGCTCTAATGTTATTGCCTCCTAACGGGTTACGAATAGTAATTTGAGCAGGTGCCCCTGGTCTTGACTCACCTCCAGTAATATTAACACCTAAAACACGTCCCACAAGTGCAGACGCTAAATTACCAACAGGAAGATCTTCAATCTCCGCAACATTAACGGTTGCAATAGAACCTGTAACCGCTTCTCTTTTTTGAGTCCCATAACCTACCACCACGACTTCATCCAGTGATTCGGTATCTTCTTTTAATGATGCATTAATAACCGACTTCCCTTCTACAGGCATCTCAAGTGTTTTCATTCCTATAAAAGAGAAAACTATGGTTCCTTTAGAATTTACAGTAAGGCTGTATTTACCATCAAAATCTGTAACAACACCGTTATTGGTGCCCTTCTCAATAACATTAACACCTGGTATAGGCACTCCTGAAAAATCTACCACAGTACCAGTGACATTTTTTTTATTGCTTGCATCTTGCGCAAAACCAGTCATACTTATCAGACTGAAAATCAACAAAATGAACGTATTGGTAAACGTTTTTTTCATACTTATTTGTTTAGTTTAATAATTGTTTAGTTTATTATGTTAATTAATAATCGATTACTCGATGATGGTAATTAAGTTGCTAATATTGCCAAATTAACAATAATTAAGTGTTATTTTTGTACGGCGACCAATTTTATAAACACCTTTTTGATAAATACTGTTTTTATTTCATTTTTAATAAGGCATCCAAACCGTCATTTCTCCTTTCAATCTATTTCCCCAAGTAAAATAGGGCACTAATGTTACATCAACACTTGTTTTTGATGATGTCATCGGTTTATACAATTTATTATTCCAGTTTTCAGCTTCAACAAAGCCTTTTCCTGTTATTGCAATAATTTCCCTATTTTTTATAGATGATTTTTTAGTGCTAAAATTAGAATTCACATCTAAAATAATGGTGTTTATATCTGCTTCTTTTGAAATATCTTCAGTTTCTATACAATATACAATAGGGCCTCTTTTTACAGCCACTTGGTTTTTGGTTTCTTCAACTAATGGGTTTGCTTGCATCAATTCAACAGGCATAGGAATATCTAATTCTATGATGTCTCCCTTTTTCCAATTATTTGCTAACTTCACATAAGTACCGGAAACTATTTCTTCAGAAAACATGTTTTGATTTATAGAAATTGATGTGTTTTTGCTCCAACCTGGTATTCTTAAGAAAATAGGGTACATGCCTTTTGGTGCTTTTACAATTTTTAAAACAATTTTACCATCCCATGGATAATTGGTTTGTTGCTCGATTTCTATTTTCTCACCATTTAAAGTTAATGATTTTAAATGATTGCTGCCATATAAATTAACATACAGACCTTCTTTTGAAAGATTGTAAGCATAATTGCTCACCTGAGCCAATGTACGCGTTACATTTGGCGCGCAACAGTTAGACCATGTAATGTACCCTTCACGCTCATGACCCCAACGTTGCTTAAATGGTAACTTTTCTGAAACATTTAAAGGGTTATTATAACAGAATTCTGTTCCTTCGATGCTTACTCCAGACAGCACACTGTTATATAGTGCCAACTCCATAACATCGGTATATTTGGCATCTCCTGTTAGCTGCAACATCCTCCAGTTCCATAAGACATTCCCAATGTTGGCGCAAGTTTCAGTATGTGCTGTGGCATTTGGTAATTGATAGGGTCTCCCATAAGCCTGATGTATTTTTTGCACTTCGGTAGGGTCATAAGAGGTTCCGTCTGGTGACACACCATCATATAAAGCTCCACAAGCGCCTGTGATATACATTTTTCTGTAAACCACATCTTCCCATATAGATTTAAGATTTTCCATTAACTTTTCCTCACCTGTTTCGGCATATAAATCGGCAATACCAGCATATAAATAATTGGCTCTTACGGCATGCCCCATAGCTGTCGTTTGTTCTCTAAACGGGATTCTATCTTGGTTATCATCGGTTCCATCATTAGTAGTGCCTCTGATATCAATTAAATTATTAGCTAATTCTAAATAACGTGGATCTTTAAGCGTGCGGTACATTTCAACAATACCCATGTAATGCGACGGACAAATAGCATTTCGTGCCAATTCTGGTGATGCTTTCTTATAAAAATCATATAAAAAATTCGCAACACCTTTTGCAACTTCTAAAAAGCTGGTTTTACCTGTTGCTCTGTAATGAATACAGGCTGAAGTCATTAAATGTCCCATGTTATACTTCTCAAATCCTAATTGCTTTTTAAGCTCCTCTGGACCTAAAGTTCCCCAACGTTCTTCAATCAAAACAGGAGTATTAATATAACCGTCGGCTCTTTGAACTTTGGTAAACATGGCGATAGCTTCATCCATTTGTTTATCTAACTCAGGGTTTTTAGTAATGGCATAAGCCGCCGCCATCCCTTCCAATATTTTATAAAAATCGCCATCATGAAACGAAGGTCCCGCATGTTTCCCTTTCATTAATCCTGCAGCAATTTCAAAATTTGCATAAGCATGGGTTATGGAATCGTTATGATACAAATTCCACATATAGGGCAATGTGTTTTTGGTTTCTATATCAAATTGTTCTTTCCAGAATCCATTTGTCCATGCTACATCTTGTAAATCCAAGCTTTGTAATTTTGTATAGGGGCTGTCAGCATTTGCTACTAAGCCTTTATTTTGCCCAAAAACAAAACCTCCAGAAACCAATATAGCAAGTACTAAAATTTTATTTTTTATCATTTTGTAAGTTATTTAATGTATACGTTTATTGCGCGAGTCATGGTGTCTCCCTCGGCATCTTTTACAGTGATATTGAAAGACGCCAATCCTTTTTGAGTGGCTTTAAATTTGACCATTCCGTCTTTCATTGATACTTCTCCATTTTTTACTTCTGAAAAACCATAAACTGGACTTTTCTCGTAACCTTTAAAATAGTTAACTATTGAAAATTCCAATGGTTCTTCTAAGGTAACAAAATAATGTGGTTGCCCCATCCAATGTAAATATTCTTCTAATTGCGTGTAACCATTTTTATCTTGGTCGCTGTTAGCATCTGAAAAATCATTGGACGCCGATTGCACATTTAAACCATGTGCTTCTTCCCACCAATTTGGTAAACCATCATGATCGGTATCCCAATCCTTAGAACGGGTTTCATTGGCATATTTTGGAAATCCACCTGCATCTTCTTCAGTATCTATCATTCCTGGCAATCCGCTTTTACTTCCTTTAAATGTATAAGTTCCTTTTAATGTTTCATTAATAATACGGGTGTCATGTTTGTCCATTGCTGGTTGATTGGCTCCCACATCGGACAATACATTCTTGTATGCTGCTATTGCTGTTTGTGTTTCCACGAAAGACTCAAAAAAAGGCTCATCTACAAAGGTTTCATAATCGACAATCTCATTATTCTTAGAACGTCTTCCTTTTTCCTGATTACTTTCATCAAAATGACCTGGCATTACATTTCCTTCAAAGAAATATCGCTGACTCCCTTTTCCAACGCCTTCGTGGTCTGCTGTTAAAGCAAAAAAGATATCTGTTGATGCTCCAGGTTTATAATAATTATTCACAAAATTCACTTCATTGGCGCCACCGTCCGTTGTGCGATGTCCCCAATTATAAACCACATTGTTTCGAATATCCAAACGACCTGAGTAATAACCATCTCCATTTAATCCACCGCCCATACTCCAGTTCCGTCCGTAATTGTGCGCCAATAAATTGTGATGAAAACTTCCTATATCGCCACCAATAGTTGCTGCATAACCATGCATTTTTCCTGCTTCGTATTTATCGTGTCCCGCAACATTTAAGGCTTCGAAAATTAATGTTCGTTGTAACGTAATATTGTGTGCTCCACGTGAACTAAAGGACTCATCAATCGTCCAGCTGATAGAACAATGGTCTATAATACTATGATCGGCTCCTGTAAGTCCCATCCCATCAAACGTAGTGCCAGAACCAATCCTAACTCTTAAAAATTGAACAATACCATCATCGCCCGTAAGACCAACAGGTGCTCTACTAATAGTGATACCATCACCTGGAGCCGTTTGTCCTGCTATGGTAATATAGGGTTGACTCACAACCAATCTTGATTTTAATTGGATATTCCCAGACACGTTAAACACAATGGTTCTTGGTCCAATATCTTGATTTACGGCATCACGCAAACTCCCTGGACCGTCATCATTTAAATTAGTAACTTCTACTACTTTTCCACCTCGACCTCCAATGGCAAAACGTCCGTAACCTTGGGCTCCTGGAAATGCCAATTGTGCTGGCCTGAACGACCACACATTTCCTTCAGTAATTTCACCTTCAGCATCAACCGCATCGACACGCCAGTAATAGGTATTCATACTGTACAAATCGTTTACTTTAAACGCATTTTCTTTTAATTCTCCTTGGTATTCTGAAGTCGTTTCATCAGCTTTTTTCACTGCTTCTTCATCTTCGCCAAAATATAAATGATGTGCTATCGTTCCTTTAGGTGATTGCCATTCTAAGCTTAAATCACCATCAACTGCCACATGTTCGTCTGCATTATTTGGTTGTGGTGTATGGGCTTGTTTTTTAATATCTGGTGTATCTATTTCAAAACCATTAATTATAAATTCTGGCATGAGGTCTTTTGAAGCTGTTTCAAATCTGATTACCACATCTTTTCCTTGTTCTGCATGAAACACAAAATATGCGGTTGCAGTTTCAATTTTTGAAAACGCCCTGTTACTAGGTGAAACGGTTTCTACAAGCGTATTGTTTACATAAATATTGATAGGCGAAAGCTGCTTGTCACCTAATTTATCGAACGTATTATGAAAAGTAAGTAATGAGTGTTTTCCTGGGTTTAGCCCACTGATACTAAATTCCAGCGTATTGTTTGCTTCCAAGCCGTCGCTAACCAATTGTGCATAGTATGGTGCACTCATCCCTAATTTAAACCATTTAGATGAAAATTGCCCCTTTAACGTCACTTTTATGTTTCCAAAAGACTTTTCATCTTTGTCAGCTTCGTTTATAACCCACGATTGGTATAAAGGATCATGAACTTCAGACAATCTTCTTCCTGAGAAATCAAAATCTACTTTTACTATTTGCTTTTCTGTTTTGCTGTTGCTTTGACATTGTACATTTAATAATGCGAATGCTGCTAGTAACAAAGAACCCGAAATATGTTTTATAAGTCTCATTTATTTTAAATTTATTTTTTCTTTTATGGTGTACTCTAATATGTTTTGAATGTCCTTCCTCCTAGATTGAGGAGTTACTTTTATGATATTTACTTTTCCATTTTCTAACTTCGCTTCGACGGTGGTGTTTTGGGTGGCATGCAATTTAAAATGCACATTCCAGTCTTTTGGCCACGCAGGAAATAATACTATTTTACCATGAACTTCCTGTAACAGCATCTCTTGCATACCAATCATACCCGAACCACCCCAATTATGATCTGGCACCCAATCGAAACCTGGTCCCCAAAATGCGGGAAATCGTCTGCCTGAATTTGCCATTTTCATCAAACTGTATTTAGCAGCTTCGTTGGTTAAACCCAATCTAGCAGCCATAATATTATCTTGTTTCCAACCTACATGACTTCTAAATTTCAGTAAATCCTCATCTAGATAATACGTGTTTTGAGCCACTTCTAAATCGGGCAACCCTACGCCGTATAATTTCCACGGAAACACAGGGTACAATTGGGCAGCTTCGGTATTGTTAATACGTTCCCAAGACTTTGCTGGAGCTAATACTTTTTTATCATTGATTTCCCTAAAATTTAATGGTGGAATTCGACTTTGGAAGTCCGTTAGATAAGCCACTTCTTCTTCAGTTAAGTCATTTTGCGATACTTTCAATAATTTTTCTGAAATCACTTTTAATGCTGAAATGGTACTATTGGCATTGTTTGCCATTTTATAAGTTTCGACCGCCGAACCGGGATACAGTACTAAATGCCCGTTGGCATCTAAAGCTTTTCTTCCTCTTTTTTTGGCTAAATATTGGTAATGTTCATCAAAAAAACGAAGGCAACTTATTATAAACGGATTGTATTTTTTTACCTCAATATGGGCATATTCGTTTTGTTCCAACATCATCTTACAGAACTCGAACACCGTATCCCATTGGTATTCTAACCATGCATTGTATTGCATACCCGGATCATAATCTGCTGGTCGTTTCCATTCGTATTCAGCAGGATTTGGCAATCCAAAATTTTCTAATTGCTCGGTAAAAGCTGCGCCATTATGATTCCAATAGACTTTGCTTCGGAGTTCGGCATTTTTTTGCAAAGTCAAATAATAGTCAAGTTGTGATACCATCATATCAAAATCGCCACTTTTTAGCATCGGAAAATATACCAATCGCTGATTTTGTTGGGTCATGGTGCCACCTCCCCAATTTCTAAAATCTGGAGTAAAGGGCAACTCTGAATTGGTATAAACAGGATCGTAAGTAAACAATCCCCCATTAAATTTTGTGGGGTACTTTCCGTATGCATTACAACCTAACATATACCTAAAAAGCTGGTAATTTTGACCCATTTGATAGACTGAATCTTTTTGTATTGAATGGCTCGTTTCAGTATAAATAAAACTACGGTTCCAAAAGTTGTTCCACCATAAAACAGAAAGCTTATGATTTTTTTTGTAGTTGGAAATTTGGTCGTTTAAACCATCTTCCCAAATAGAAATACTATGTGTTTGTTTTGTATGTAATGTTATTTGTAACGCGTGTTTTTTTGAATACTTTTCACTTACTAACTGGTAGCCTTTAAAATCGGTGTCTTGATAAACTCCAGAATAGGTTCCATTTGGTCTCATGCCTTTTCCCTTCATTGTACCACCAAATGTTAAATGCTTTAAAGGATTCATCATACTATCTTTAACCGATTCCATTTTTTGCTGCTTCACAGCCACATCAAACACGGTGTACTCTCGGTTTTTATGATAGAATTTTATAGCATCATTTTCAAAATTGATAGAATCTTGATACGTAATAATTTCACCCTGTGGTGCCCATTTATAGGAATTTGCATTATTGGCTTTCCCTTTGACTTCGCGGTTTTTATAACGCCAACTTTCGTAAGACGCTTTCATTTTTAAAGGAGTTTTGCTTTTTAAGTCTAAGTGGATTACGGGTTTAAAAACATCGACCCACAGTTTAATTTCAGTATTGTTTTGGGTGATTAAAACATAACCGTCTTTTAATTTTAATTCTTGATGAAACTCCTTGTTATCTTTAAACGGATTGGGTTCTAACTCAACTTTTACACGCCCTAATTTCAACACTGTATTATGTTCATCAAAAGTGCCACTGCGTGAAAAATAAAAATACAAATCGCCATTTTCAACCCAGACATTTAAGCCGATGTCGCCACCACCCAACGGCATGGATTCGGATGAGTTTTCACTTTGCGTGTTCCAAATTTGATTGTAATCTTCGAGTACAGGAATTTGCGCTTTCGCGGAAAGCATAAAAAACAAAAACATGTAACATACCGTGTACTTCATTTAAATAATATTCAAAAATTAATCTTTGTACCAATCATCGGTTCTAAAAGAAGACATTGGCAAGCCTCCTGTACTAAAAATTTCGGCTGTCGTAAAATCTTTAAACAAATACCTGACTGCTATAGGTTTTTCTACTTGAGGCGAAGAAAGCAAAACCGATTTGCTTCTTAGTACTGCCTTTGCAGGATAAAAAACCTTGTTTTCGCCAGCAATTTCAAAACCTAAAACTTCTTTGTTGTAGGAGGTAATGCCATTAGGCACATTATTAAATGATACCGTTATGGTGCTCCCTTTTATTTCCATGGCATTAAACTCTGGACTTTCAAATTCAAAACCTTCCATGCCGTAGGTTTTTGCCAATGCCAAATATGCCAAACGGTTACCACCTTTTTCTTTATTGGCCGGATGGATGTTATTTTTCTCGCCTACATCCATTAAAACAGCCATTCCAGAATGAGTCAATTCCTTTGAGGCGTTTAATTGTGCTTCCCTTAAATAGGCTGAATTATATTTCTCTAAGTAATTGTTTTGATGAAATCGTGTATAATCAAATGGTGCAATCTGTGCAAAGTAAAACGGAAACTCTCCTTGATTCCATAACCCTCTCCAAGATGTTACCATTTTTTTAAATAAATCTTTGTATTCAAACGGTCTATCACGATTCGATTCGCCTTGATACCAAATACACCCTTTTATACCATATCCAACAACAGGTGCTAACATCCCATTGAACAAGGTGGTGGGTTCGCGATTTGGTGCTTCTTTAAAATCTTCTTTACTTTTAGGAATTGAAATGTTTTTAAAATCCTTAAACATTTCTGCATGCATCCAAGCTTCTACATTCGAACCACCATAAGATACTTCTACCATACCAATAGGAACATTTAAAACCTCTTGAAGCAGCGATCCAAAATACCATGCCGTGGCACTAAAGTTCCCGGTGGTTTTTGGTGAGGCTACTTGCCAATGCCCATCAAAATCAGCGTTGGGTTGTAATACAGTTGCTCTTGGCACACTTATAAACCGAATATGATTGTTGGTTGAATTCACTATGGCCTCATTTCCTCCTAAAACAGGTTGCCCAGGAAATCCTTTTAAGGGCATTTCCATATTAGATTGCCCCGAACATAACCAAACCTCGCCTATTAATATATTGTTAATGGTTATTGAATTTGCCCCTTGTGAAACCGTAATACTGTACGTTGTATAATCGGCTTTTGGTGTTTTTACTTTTAGCAACCATTTACCATGGCTATCTGTTTTTGTTTCATAGGCTTTAGAATCCCATGATGTTAGTACCGTTATTTTTTCATTTTTGTTAGCCCATCCCCAAATTGGCGCATCCATTTCTTGTTGAAGCATCATATTGTCTGTAAACAGTGCTGGTAATTTTATTTGCGCATTTATATTAAATGACGCCAAAAAACTTAAAAATGCGATAATAATTAGTCTTCCCATATTACTTTTTGTTTTCTTTATTTTCTTTAATAATGTTAATGGCACCTAACAATCCCGCTTTTAAAAGTGGTTCATCTGTTAGTCTAAAAGGGGCGGTTGTCCATGTTAATCGTTTATCTTCTGGTAATTGTTGGTCGCCAATCAAACGGTTTGCCCACGTATTGGTTACTTTAATTTTTAAGGAATTCTTCCCTTTCTTTATAGCTTCAGAAATATTAACTCTGTAAGGATGCGTCCAAATGACGCCGCAATCTTTTCCGTTTAAACTGATTTCAGCAATATTGTTGATCTCTTCAAGCTGCAACCAAAAATCACTCTCTGTATTTTTATCCCAGTTGAAGGTTTTAGTGTAAGTTACCGTTCCTGAATAATATTTAATACTGTCATTGGCTGATGTTGTCCAATCGAACAATTTATTAATCTGAATGGGTTTTGAAGGTCCGTTAAATTCAGAGTCAAACTGAAGTATCCAATCTTCATTTAAAGTTTGAACGGTTTCAAAGTCAGACCAATTTTTCCCGTTATGCTGTTGATTCCATGTTGTTGATTCCTTAAAAACAATAAATAAAGATTCGTTTTTATGAAATCGTAATGGAATCCTGGTTCCTTTTTTTCCATTGTACCATTCTTTTATTTCTGTTTCTTTATCAGTTATAGGATTGTATAAATAAGGAACTTTCCCCTTTACCCTAAACAAAAAAGAATAGAGCTGATTTTCAGCTTTCTGATTCGATAAAAAATAAATATCACTCTGGGCTGTTTTTCTATGAGTCCAAGCTATTTGTCCTTTAGCAACCACACTTACATCTGGTTGCAATCCAAATTCCGAAAAATCATGACCTAAATAAGGCAATTGCACTACTTTTCCTTTCCCTAAATCCCATTGAGTTTTTCCTTGTCCGCTCCACAAAGCATCTATTACTTTCTGCCATGCTTGCTTGTCCTTGTCATTATGTTTTCCAGGTATGCTGTTTGGTTTTTCATTGACAAAAACAGTCGCTCCATCTTTTACCAATGCCAACATTTTTTGGGCTACAGCTAGAGACATCATGTTGTTTGGAGACATTTTGGTGCTTCCCGGAAACAGTAAAAATCTGTAAGCTACTTGATCCGAAAACATCACGCTTCCATCTTTTACATAAGCATTTAACAACACATCACTATTAAAAGAATCATATTTATAACCGTTTAACGCGTTTACCCATTCCGATAAATCGGTGCTATTTTTTGAATATTTAACTTCTTTAGGCATTCTTGCCGATGGTTGCCCTTTATTTTCTAATCGTAATTTTTCTGATGCGACACGTTCTGCTCCAAAAACATTTGGAATTAAAGGAACCAATCTATCCGGAAGTACCGATCTAGAAGGGATTTCTTCTCCTGTAAATACCGCAAAATCGATTACTGGTTTTCCTTTTTGCAATTGAAATTGTACATTTTTACAATAGTCAAAAAAAGCTTTTCCGGGTTTCCACCATGTTTGGTCACGTTGAAAAAAAGTACCTATAGGATCTAAGGTCATTCCTGGTTTTCTATCTAACCACGGATTGTGTACAAACACATGGTAAAAAAACCGATTGATTCCCAAAGCATAATTTCTATCCGCCAAGGTTTTTAAATTCCCCGGATGCTCGTCCCAATCCATTCTTAACTGCGTAAAGGCTTCCGCCTGAATAATATCCTTTCCGTATATATGTCCACCAGAAATAGCATCCAGCATATCGTTGGGTTTATCGTGGGTTGGACTTCTTAGCCAAAATTCACCACTCGGATAATCAACATATTTAAAATGCAACAAACCATCACTGGTCATGGTTGGTGCTACATTTTCAGTACTGAATTTAACCCCAGCCTTTTTAGCCGCTTCAGCTAACGTTCCGAAAAAATTATCGGCAGTTAATTCGGTTATGGTTTTTCTAACGTCGTACAAAATAGTTTCGGAAGTTTCTATATCGTTCAACGGAATTCCAGCCATAACTGGTAAATAGGCAACAATATCATAACCCCGGCGTTTTTTAAATGCTTCTCGAAATACAGGCGACCAGTTTTGGCTACCACATTCCCAACTGTCCATATGCAGAATTTCAACCACTCTTGATGATAATCCAGGTCCAGCCACTCTTAGCATTTTTCCGAACCAATGATCTAATTGAAAACGAACTGCTTCGGCATTAAATTTATCTACTTCCAATCCACGACCTCCACCTGCAGTTGCGTTTTCATGTCCTGTAGACGTATGCCCAAAACGTAAAATACGCCAGTTTCCTTTTGTTGCTCCTTCCCAGTTTAAAATGCCATTTTCATTGATAAAAGCTGAAATATCAATCATTTTCGACATATCCACACAATCGGTATTAGGAATTTGTACCTCGGAAACCCTAGGACTGATTCGCCACACAGCACCCGATTTTCCTTGATAATTATCGATTAATGGCTCTTCGGAAAGGATTATTTTAGTCACCTTCAAACCTTGGTTCCACTTCGCCATATCCATATCTTCAGCACCAGGTTCTGAGCCTTCTGGATTGTAAACGAATCGGAAATATTTAGCTGTTGCAGAAATACTATGTGTGTAATCTTCATCCGTATCTTGCCAACCTGAACGCGGTGTTTCCAACCTGCCTAAACTTTTAAAATGTTCACCATCATGACTCACCTCAACAATTAATCTATGCGCTTGATAATTGTTTCCTTTGGTTTCAACCTGAAGGGATTTACAAGAAAAAGGTTCTTTAAATTCATATTGAATATAACCCGGTTCGTACAGTCGCAATTGCGTTTGCTCTGTTGAAGCGTCACTTAAAAAATCAGCTTTCTCTCCTATTGACGTGCTTATTTTAGGCTGAATTTCAACAGACGTTTTATATGGTTTTTCAATAGGAATGGCAAAAGTTGCAATATCCTGATAGTAATCTTTGTAGTGCTCTGGAATTGGCAACTTTAATTCTTTAGTGTCATTGCCACTCACAATAGTATCCGCCCAAACCACTTTTTGCATGGACAGTTCGGGTGTAATCCAAGGGCCTCCTGCCACCGCAAATCCATCGGCAGGGTGAAAAGCTATTTTCATTCCTAATCTATCGGCTTCGGTTAAAGCCCAATGCACCAACTCCCAAAATTCATCACTTAATTGCACTACTGGTGGATTCATCAAGGGGTCTTCTCCTGGCCCTTTAATCGTCATTAAATAAGCCCCACGAATGCCTGCTTGTTTCATGGCTTCTAAATCGGCTGTAATGCCTTCTTTAGAATAGGCACTTTTCATCCAATACCAATATACCCAAGGCATGGCACTTTCTTGCGTTGGTTCAAAATA
>LLBY010004434.1_pt13 | contig 32497 bp, 28 predicted proteins | sample 1489401 | NCBI WGS metagenome assembly LLBY01 (sample SAMN04092656, study PRJNA295927) | soil metagenome | biome: Soil prokaryotic community; feature: Bulk soil; isolation source: soil from tomato rhizosphere | host: tomato cultivar Hawaii 7996 | place: South Korea | collected 2011-11-01 | reverse complement strand
TTGTCACACGCGAACGCGTCCGCCAGATCGAAGCGCAGGCTTTGAGTCGGCTGCGTCATCCCTCCATCCGGCGCAAACTGCGCGATTATTTGGGTGAGTAAAAACAACGAGCGACACCGAAAGGTGTCGCTTTTGATTCACGGCGTATAATTTCCCGTATGAATCCTCGAAAGCTCCTGATCGCCGTTGCTCTCATTGCATGGAGCGGTTTTGTCGTCGCGTCCTATTTCGTCGTACAGAAACCTTTTGCTCTCCAGATTGCCGATTCTCTCCTACAGCTGGCATGGATGTTCTTGGTGACATCTGTGCTTTTATGGAACGGACTCGCACTGGGACTCTTTACCGTCCGACGGATAGTTCCCCATCTAACTCAGGATGCATCCGCTTTGGCTGTAGCCACGGGTATTGGGCTGGGTGAATTGGGCCTGCTGGGTTTCGCTGTTGCGGCGCTCGGGGGTTCGGGCTTTTTTATTTTATTAGCGGCCCAGCTCCTTCTTATCGGCTGGTCGATATGGCGCGGCCTGCACCTTGATGCCGTAGCTCTGCTCAAAAATTCCGTTGCGCAGCTTCGATCCTCCGCATCATCGTTGCCTTCTTGGATGCGATGGGCCGCGATCATTGCTATCGTTCTCACCTTCTTGAGGACCTTGGTTCCGCCAGCCGACGCGTTCGACGCGCTGCTTTACCACTTGAGGGTACCCGAGCTATGGCTTCGAGATGGCGGGCTTAGAGCCTACAATATCCCACATTACTGGTTTCCGGGTCTGGTGGAAGGCATGTTCTTCTGGGGTTTGGGATTGGGCTCGGAAATCACCCCGCAACAGATCCACTTCGCCTATGGACTGTGCACCATGATATTCATCTGGGCGTGGACGCGGCGCCTTTGGGGAGAGTTGACTGCCGGTTGGGCTCTGGTGCTGCTCGTCTCTATGCCATCGCTCTGGCTACTGACGAGCTGGGCCTATACAGATCTGGCGCTTATTTTTTTTGGGCTGGCGATGTTATATACATTGGCGTATGGGCAGGAGCAAAATGATAGACGCTGGTGGACCATCAGCGCGATCAGTGCCGGGATGGCGATGGGTGTGAAATACACGAGCTTTGTCATGCCTGTGACCGCGATCGTCCTCCTCGCGATCTGGAGCTTTCCGAGGAAAAAGGAGTTATTTAAAGAGGTCCTCAAATTTGGGTTGATAACCGCAGGAGTCGGCCTGGTTTGGTATCTACGGAATTGGATCTGGATGGGGAATCCCATTTATCCTTTTTTGTTTGGCGGTCGTTACTGGGATGAATTTCGCGCGGCCTGGTTCGCGACTCCGGGCACAGGATTGGGCTGGGATCTCGGGGCGCTGCTCTTATTGCCATGGACCATTACTCTGGGTTATCAAGATATTAACTCTATCGATGCAGATATTGGCCCTTTACTGTTATTAGCATTGCCCACGGCCATATGGGTGATGATTCGAATGAAAAACGCTGAGAAGGCTCACAATATTACCCTGACGACGATCGGCCTCTTCGCTCTCTTCAGCGCGGCCTTTTGGACGTACGGGTACATCACGACCCGAGATCTCTGGCAGACGCGTCTGTTGCTGCCAGCTATTGTTCCGTTTGTGATCCCGATGGCTGTCGGGGTCATGTCGCTGCGTGGACTGGATACGAAGGCGTTACGACTCTCTTTTATTGTCTTTGTCCTTGCGGTCATCTCCATCTTCATCAACTTGTTCGATGCCGGGCTAAGCGTCATCGCCCGCAACCCTCTTGCGGTGGTAACAGGACTCACAACCCATCAAAGTTATTATGAGAAATACCAGCCAGGGTATGCCTACGCCCAACAAGTCACCTCAAAGCTCACGTCAAATGCAAAAATATATTCTCTATTCGAACCAAGAAGTTATGGGATGCCCGGCAGCATTCAACCCGATCCGATTCTGGATAATTTTTCGCATGACTTTTATCTGTATCGAAATGTAGAGGGCATGATCCACGCCTGGCGGGAGCAGGGCTACACCCATGTGCTTTTGAATCGAAGGGCTGCAGGCTTGGTATTGGGGAACGCAGAGGAGCAGGCGATCTTCGATGCCACAATTGCCTCCCTAAATTCCATCTCCGCATCATCAGATGGGACCTATGAGCTGTTAGAAATTCCCCGCCCATGAATGCTGTATGGCCAAACTCTGGCACAAGTTCCGTGCAGCTCAATTTTGTAAGCCAAAAGCAAGCCTGCGATTCCATTTGACGCCATGATGGATTGGTAAAATCTGTCCATGCAGGAAAGAATCTTCACCAGAAAAGTCCTCGCTATTCTTCTCCTTGCGTTGGGAATTCGGTTGCTCGGGATTGCATCGCGACCGATCTGGTACGACGAGGCGTTTTCGATCCTGTTTTCCGCAAAGGGTCTGGGTGCCATGCTCTACGGCACATTGGCTCCCACCGGGATCGGCAGCGCGGATATCCATCCGCTTGGCTATTACACAACCCTCTGGATGTGGATGAAGGTATTCGGGCAATCGCTGGTCGCGGTACGGTCACTGTCGATCCTTGCCGGTCTGGCCTCCGTCTATCTGGTTTATTTGATCGCCTTAGAGGCGACATCAGACACGAACACGGCCCATCTTTGTATGCTCTTTGCCGCACTGGCTCCGTTCCAGGTCCATTATGCCCAGGAGATTCGGATGTATGCATTCCTGGCTATGTGGCTGTTGCTGGCGACGTATGCCTACCAGCGCGGCGCAAAAGGAGGGAGCTGGAAATGGTGGTTGCTCTTTTCCATTTCCGCAGCACTTGCGCAATATTCGCACAATCTAGCGGCGTTCTATCTGGCGCCCCTTTCATTGTTACCTATCCTTCAAAAGAATTGGCGGGCCCTACGCGGGACGGTTCTTGCCGCAATCGGCGCCCTGGTTCTTTACGGACCCTGGCTGGTTCAACTGCCTGCACAGTTTACCAAGGTCCAGAATGCCTACTGGGTGGAACGACCGGATATCTCGAAATTGTTTACCCTGCTGATAGTTTATATTACAAACACGCCGTTGCCCGCTCCATTTATCCCTATAACACTCGCCATCGCGATAGTGCTTGTGGTCATTGGTATCGTTCAGACCATAAAACACATCCGACAGCGTGAAGGTGCCGGAGGCTGGATATTTTACCTATCATTCGGGCCGCCAATGTTACTCTTTCTGTTCTCTCAATGGCGACCTGTCTATATCGAACGAGCTCTCCTTCCGTCGGGTGCCATTTTTTGCATCTGGCTGGCCTGGGTCATCCGAAACACGAACCTGCAAAAGGCTGTCCAGTATGCTTTGCTTGGGTTACTGGGCTTTTCGTTCCTGTTGGGAATCTACCAGCACATGACCTACCGTGATTTTCCGTACGGGCCCTTTCGAGCGTTGGATCAAGCGCTGCGCGAGCGCATCGAGCCGCAAGATGTGATCGTCCACTCCAATAAACTGACGATGCTGCCTGCCATATTTTTCGATCGCGATCTGCAACAGTCATTCATTGGCGACGAACCCGGAAGCCCCGCTGACACACTCGCCGCGGCCACACAAGAAGTCCTTAATATCCAGGCAGAGGAGGGTATCGAATCGGCGACGAGAAATGCCAAACAGGTCTGGTACATTATTTTTGCGCGTTCCATAGAGGAGTACCAGATGGGGGGACACAAAACCTATCCCGATCTGGAATATCTGGATGCCAATTACCATCTCGAATCGGCAGAGAGCTGGGATGGACTTCAAGTCTTTTTTTACACCGAAGATCCATGAGAGCACCTCTAATGAGAAAATTTGAAAGTTGGAAATCTTTCGTGCCGATCATAGGCATGATAGGGCTTGCCTTGGCCTTACGCCTCCTGCTGATCCCATTTACGAACTTTGATACAGATGGTTACTCGCGCTGGTATGACTTCATCGTCCGGAATGGAATTCCTTCCGCTTTGGGGCAAAACTTCGCGATCTACACGCCCCCTTACCTTTACCTGCTTTCATTGGTCACACTGACAAAGGATCTGATACCAAAAATCGTGGCCATCAAATCGATCCCGATTTTCTTTGACCTCGTCAACGCCCTACTGATTGTTAGGATCCTGCGGCTAAAATACACCGCGGGCACCCCCCCCTACCTGGGAGCGGCCTTTTTTTTGCTGGCGCCGACCGTGATTATGAACAGTGCGTTATGGGGACAGGTCGACTCATTCTATACCTGTTTCCTTCTTATTACGCTTTTCCTCCTGCTTACCGATCGACCCTTGCCTGCTATGCTGGTCTTCGGTCTTGCCCTGTCTGTCAAAGCACAGGCAGCATTTCTTGGACCATTTCTTCTCCTGATGGCACTGCAAAAACGGATACCGTGGTATGCATTTGGGCTTGTTCCGCTTGCCTACCTCGCCGCGATGCTACCGGCCATGCTCGCTGGAAGAACCCTTTGGGATGTGCTTACCGTATATCTCAACCAGGCAGCCGAGCTACAGATCCCCTCTCACAATGCCCCGAACTGGTATATTTTTGTCCCACAGTCCACCTACGCGGTTTCCATGCCGATTGGGATGCTGATCGCCGTGGTCGCGAGCGTCAGTTGGGCATATTTTCATCGGCATTCTTCACACAAGAATGAGGTAGTTGTGCTTGCCGCTCTGGTTTCCGTAGCACTCACGCCCTTCCTGCTCCCCAAGATGCATGACCGGTATTTTTATCCTGCTGATGTATTTTCAATTCTCCTCGCCTTTTCTGCACCTCAATTCTGGTTTATCCCTATCTGCTATCAAGTGATTTCGAGCCTGGTTTATGCGATCTTTCTCATCGAGGCCGATCGTGCCACAATGCTCATCCTGGCGACACAGCTGAATACTGTCGTTATCGCCTATTTACTCTGGAAACAATTTCGGCAATCGAAACTCCATGAGAATTCTCAAATTGTTCACGGGCCCAGAACGGAGGCAACTTGAGGATTGGCGATAACGTTATCCAGTTATGGCGATTGCGTGTTGCTAAACATTGGATTCCTCGAGGAAGCCGGGTTTTAGACATCGGTTGCCATCAGGGTGAATTATTTAACATGCTTGGGCAGAATATTGCCCCGAGTATCGGGCTAGATCCTCTTTACAAGGGCAAGGCAGTGATACACGGCCATCGATGCTTTTCCAAGGAATTTCGCGAAGGCTTACCTTTTGAGGATGGCACCTTTGATGTAATCGTTCTGCTGGCCACGATCGAGCATATGCAACATAAAGCTGCTGTAGCCAGAGAGTCTAAACGGCTTTTGGCCCAAGGCGGACTGGTAGTGATCACGGTCCCTTCTCTGGTTGTCGACCAGATCTTATCTGTTTTGCTACGTATCGGTATCATCGATGGTATGTCCCTGGAGGAACATCATGGATTTTCACCAGAGGATCTACCTGCGATTTTCATTCCAGAAGGCTTCAGGCTCAAAAAGAAAAAGAAGTTTCAATTCGGACTAAACAATCTTTATGTTTTCGAACGGTTGTAACCATAGAATTATGAAACAGGAATCGCTGGTATCCATCGTTATGCCCTGCCTCAATGAGGCAGAAACACTCGCGACTTGCATCACCAAGGCAAGGAGTTTTCTACGTTTGAGTCAAATTCCAGGAGAAATTCTCATTGCAGATAATGGAAGCACCGATGGTTCTGTAGCTATCGCCCAATCCATGGGAGTGCACGTGATCCATGTAAATCAGAAGGGTTATGGGAATGCCCTCCGGGAGGGATTTGAAGCCGCGCAAGGCAGATACATCATCATGGGCGATGCCGATGATAGTTACGATTTTTCGAATCTGATGCCATTTATAGAAGCGCTCGAAAGCGGATACGACCTTGTGATTGGCAACCGGTTTCGAGGCGGTATTATGCCGGGGGCAATGCCCGTTTTACATCAGTATTTGGGCAATCCAGTGTTGAGTTGGATTGCGAGACTGTTTTTCAAGAACACGATTGGCGATTTCCATTGTGGACTTCGAGGTCTTAATCGAGATGCTGTGCGGTCATTAAATCTGCAAACAAGCGGTATGGAATTCGCCAGCGAAATGATCGTGAAAGCAGTGATGCAGGGTTTGAAGATCAAGGAGGTTCCCATTGTTCTGTATCCTGATGGGCGAACCCGCCCGCCTCACCTGCGAACTTGGTCTGATGGTTGGAGGCATCTGAAATTTCTGCTGCTATATAGCCCCCGCTGGCTGTTCCTGTATCCAGGCATCTTGCTGGCAATTCTAGGGTTTGTGATTTCTGCTCTCTTAATTGACGGTCCTCAGAGATTCGGGGACATCACCCTGGATATCAACACACTTTTGTATGCAGCATTTCTGATCATCCTCGGTGTTCAGTCGGCGCTCTTCTCGCTGTTCACCTATGTTTTTGGTGTGAACATGGGTTTATTGCCCAAAGACGCAGCTACGGAGAAGATGATTCAACGTATGGGAATGGAAAGAGGTCTGCTCCTTGGACTGAGCATGATCCTGCTCGGTTTTATTAGCTCGGCGGGAGCGCTGATCTATTGGAGTCAAAATCATTTTGGCGAAATCGACCCAAGAGTGTCGATGCGGTTGGCGATTCCAGGAGCAGTCCTATTTACGCTGGGGTTTCAAATCCTTTTCGCCAGTTTTTTCCTTGGCATTTTGAACACCAAACTACGATAGCAGCCCCGTTATGAGTTTAGATCGCAAGCTCTGGTTTCTTCCGAAGGTACAGGACATCTTCTTTCTCTTGTTCTTTGTTGCCGTTCTGGCTGTCGGCACACAAATGCTCAATCTGGATGGCGACTTGCCACGGCATTTGCTGATGGGGAGATATATCCTGGAATACAAGAGCATACCCACGACAGAGCTGTTTATTTACCCCTATCTCGGCCAACCCTACGTTCCCCATGAATGGTTAACAGATGTAGTGTTCTATTTAATTTATTCCATTTCGAGTTGGGCGGGGCTCGTACTGTTGGCGGCGCTTCTACTGGCAACCACGTTTACTCTACTTTATAAGAGGCTGTCAGACCAGTTACAACTGCGTCTACCGATCCTCATATTGGTTGCATGGGCTGCACTTGCGACGTCACTGAATTGGGCCATTCGTCCACATTTGGCCTCCATGTGTTTACTGGCAATCTGGCTACTCTGGACAGATGACCTACAAAGAGGCAAAAAAATCGCCCTATGGCGCTTTCCAGCGTTGATGTTGTTGTGGAGCAACCTGCATGGAGAGTTTATTGCCGGCATCCTTGTTTTACTAGCCTATGCAGCCGGATGGACATTAGAGTACATATTCGATCGTTCCAATACAGAGTTAGCGATTGGCAAAAAGATCTGGCTGACACTCTTTTTATCGGCTCTGGCAGGTCTGCTGAATCCCAGTGGGGCGGGACCCTGGCTCAGCATCGTGGGCTTTGTAAACAACGAGTACTTGATGTCTCGCATGTTTGAGGCGAATGCGCCAAATTTTCAAAACCCAGAAATGCGAGTGTTATTCAGCTTATTAGCTACCTCTATAATCTTATTGGCAATCAAAAGAAAAAGGCTATCGCTCGGACAGGGTTTCTTGCTCGCGGGCTTTAGTGCCATGAGCCTGCTGGCCATCCGTAATATTCATCTCTATGGAATCGTGGCACCATTTGTGCTGGCAGAAACGTTGGATGGAATTAAGCGTTTCCCACTGATCAACAGACTCGAAGAATCCGTGGAAAGCATTGAAGGCCGAGTCCAAGGTTCTGCCTGGATTGTCCTTTCTGCCGTGGTATTGAGTTTCCCGTTCCTTCTGAGCTCGAAAGGACAAGCTCTATATCAGTTGAAAGAACCCATATTTCCAGTACAGGCGGTCAATTGGTTGGAGGACCATCCTCAACCAGGACATATGTTTAACAACCTAAATTGGGGAGGGTATCTTGGCCTACACCTATGGCCGGATCAACTACCCTTTATTGACAGCATGGCAGATACAACCGGGGATGTCACGATGCAATACGAGACGATGATCACCCTGCGCGCCGGCTGGCAAGAGCTTTTCGAGCAATACAGCATTACCTGGGTAATCCTGCCTCCAGACTGGCTGCTTATTGACGAGCTGACAAAACAGGGCTGGGAAACGGCTTACCAGGATCCAACAGCAGTGATCCTCGTTCAGAGGTGATCGAACTCACCACACCGCGTCGATCATGATCGCCAGGAAAATAAACACCAGATAGGTGCTTGACCATTTGTACATCCGCCAGGCGACCTTGTTCCCACCCTGCTTCCAGACCGCCCAGGCGGCATAGATCAACGCAGCGCCCAAAATAAGCGACGTGATGAGATAAAAATTTCCGGCGAGATCCAGGATGGGGAGTAATAGAGTGACTGCGATCAGCTCAAGGGTGTAGATAAAGATTTGTTTGCGAGTTTCCAACTCCCCGCGAACCACGGGTAGCATGGGAACACCTGCCCGCTCATAATCCTTCATACGGACGATGGCCAGAGCCCAGAAGTGAGGCGGAGTCCACATAAAGATAATGGCGAAGAGAATCCAGGCCGTCCAGTCCAGATGTCCTGTTGCCGCCGCGTACCCCACCATCGGTGGGATCGCACCTGCTCCTCCACCGATGACGATATTTTGCACGGTCGCCTTCTTGAGCCAGAGACTGTACAGGATCACATAGTAAATGATTCCGACGAGAGACAGTAAGGCCGCGAGCCCGTTTACAAAACACGCCAGAATATAGTAACTGACGAGGGATAGCCCAAGTCCAAATGCCAGACCCTCGGCGTCTGTGAGACGGCCATCGGCTAACGGGCGTTTTGCGGTGCGCTGCATATGCTTATCGAGCTCGCGGTCGATGTACTGATTCAGCGCACTCGATCCCCCTGCCGCGAGAGCCCCGCCGATCAACGTCCAGACTGTGAGTGAGAACGAAGGCCAGGCCTTTCCACCGATCACCAGTCCGCCATAGGTTGTGATCAACAACAATCCAACGATCAATGGTTTGGATAAGGCGATGAAATCCTTGAAACGTTGTTGCCTGTCAACGTCCACGACCGCGCCGCGATCGACTACAAGAACCCCCGATGTATAGACCAACAGGAGCAATGAAACCCACAGCGCAATCGTCGTGAGCGTATGCAGAAAAACAAGATGCGGCGGATACGCCTGAATCACCTGCATCGCACCGACCAGCGCCTGCCCGAAAAACATCACGCCGAGGATAGTTGTTAGTGGCAGAATCACGGTCTGATCACGCTGTTCTCGCCATGCCTGACGAAACAGGTAAACCATCAAAACAGAAGCAATGCCTACCAGAACGACGTGAGCTTGTTTAAGCCACCCTAAAGGATGACTCGGGTTACAGAGTGGAAACCCATCACAATAGGCAATCGCGCCTGTGACGGCTACCAATCGGCCGACAAGCGTAAGAGCCAGGACGACAAATAATAGTGCCAGCACCCAGCGGGCAAAAGAGGACTTAAGCGAATATTTCATGGCGTGCCAGATTCCTGTTTTCGTAGAAAGAACGGATACCCGACGAATAAGATCGTCGCGAAGGTAAACCACTGTAAAGCATATCCAAAATGCGGACCTTCCGTCAACTCGATCTCAGGCTGGAACGGGATGGGCGGCTCCGTATTGCTCGCGTCTACTTCCGGCTGGATATACACGGGAAGGACCGGGTACGGCATCTGATCGGCGATGCGGGCAATATCGGCGTTATTCCAAACCTCGAGCCTGGTTCCGTCTTCCGGCAGCCGATCGGGGACACCGCCGATCGCGGGTTTGGCCTGCCCCACCCGGATCTGCCCCGAAACGTCTACTGTACCAGTCTCATCATATTTGCGCCAATCCGCGGCTGCGGAATTGCCCTCCGCAGGGATCCAACCACGGTCCACGATGATCGCTTTTCCATTAAAACGAATCGGGGTCAACAAATGATATCCGTATTGGCTGCCATAGTACTGATTCCGGACCGCAACCTGATTCAGAAAGTCGTATTCGCCCGTGACCTTTACAGGCCGCCATTCCATTTCGAGGATGTCAGCCGGTAGTTGCTGATTCAGATCGAGGACAGACTGTGCCCGAGCGGATTCATAGTGGGCATTAAAAGCGCGGCGCTGCTCGAGCCTGTCGAGCTGCCAGATGCCGAGGCGAACGCAAAGCGCGGTCCCTATAAACACAAGCAGCGTGGGGAGCAACCACTTGCGCTGGAACATCTTAAGCAGGAGCATGATCGTTTTTCTTCGGGGCCAGAACGAGACTGTAGAGCACGATCAGAATCATCATCGGGATAGCTACATAAAAAATGCCGTAGAGCCTGGTCCGGGGCGTCAGCGGCTGACGCACGTCGAGTCCGAAATATTTACCCGGCTGGAACGAGCATTCATAAGCGAGGTTCTCCTCCTGATCGAGCGATAGCTGCGCTGAAGAATTCGCAGGGATCCACAGTGGACCCAGCTTATGATCTACCCCATCTGCGTTCTTAACCACCAGCGTGTCACCTACCACAAAGGTCATATTCTCCGGGATGGACGGCGGCTGCTCCCCGCGTGCGATCTGGTCTGAGGTCCCGGCGGGGATGGTCAGGACGATCTCACGCGGAGGCCGAGCCGTCTCACGTAAGAAGAGGAAAGGGACCTCGCTGACAGTGACGCCGATCAAAAGGCCGAGCACGATCGAAATCAGGATTCGTTTTATGACAAAGTTTCTAGGCATGTTTCAACCCGCTTCTCTAAGAAGCAAACTCAAATCGTGGACCACATCCTCCACTGGCGTCTCAAAGGGGAAGGACACTCTCAGGTTTCCCTGCTGGTCGATCAGCGTGACGCGCGCGGTGTGATCCACAAGATAGCCCGCCGCCGACGTCCCATCCACAACTTGACGGAATACGCCGTAAGCATTCCATACCTTGGCAAGCTCCGATTCTGAGCCACTCAATCCGATGAAACGGGGATTGAAATGACTGACATATTCCTGCACGCGCTCCGGCGTATCTCGCTGTGGGTCCACCGTCACGAACAGAACCTGGACTTGATCCGCCTGACCGCCAAGCTCTTGCAGTGCCTGATCGAGCTCCGCCATCGTTGTTGGGCAGACATCCGGGCAGGAGGTGTAACCAAAGAAGAGCGCGACCACCTTTCCACGTGCCTCGCGCAATTGAAAGGTGGAGGCGTTCGCGCTTGCAAGTTCAAACTCTGGCGCTGCTGGATACGGCTCGGGGTAGGTTGTGCCACGAAAGCCGGGAGGCCCTGAAAAGAGGAAGACGCCAAGGGCCACAGCGCCAACCAATAGGAAGACTATCAACCCCACCAAAAGTGTTTTTTTGTCCATCGTATTTCCTACCGCCTATCTCATAAATCACTTTACTCTTGCAATGGATTCGTAGGTTGATATTCCAATATAAAGTAAAGTAAATTATGCGGCACTATGTAATTCTCAATTCAATACTCACAAAGCGACTCGGATCGCGCCTGATCATGCACCCCAAAATCGGGGCGACCTGCAGCAGGCCGCCCCGATCCGAATCTCTCGCTAACTGTAGTGTTATGAATCTAGCGGCTAATGCACTGCCGTGCCAATCAAATACAACGCCGGATAAAAGAAGATCCAGACCACGTCCACGAAGTGCCAGTAAACGGCGGCGGCCTCGACAGGATAGTTTTTCACGTCGTATAATCCGCGCCGGCCGTTAATCCAGATGATAGCCAGCAGGATCAAACCGGTAAATACATGGAAGGCGTGCATACCTGTCATCATGAAAAAGGCTGCCCCGGCCGGGCCGCTGCTGGGCGTGATCCCTTCCTCGATCGCCAACCGCCACTCCACGAGCACCACCCCAAGCAGGAAGCCTAGCCCTAACATAAAGGTGATCGCCGTGTTCGCGAGGAAGCCTTTTCGATCGCCATTATGCATAAGGGTCTCGCCGCGGTTCATGAAGAACGAGGAGATGAGCAAAACCGCAGTGACGGCCAGCCCAAGCGTCTGGTTCAACTGCGGACGGCTGAGTCCAAGCAGGTTGATCCGCATAGCCATCAAGCCCGCGAAGACGAAGGTGTCTGAAATCAGGAAGAGCCACAGTCCGAGGCGGTTCGTTCCGGCCTTATAGTCGTAGGAGGCGTCGTCAATCTCAGATTCGAGATTGAGTTTGTACACGTGCATGTAGTAATAGACAACCAGAGCCGCCTTCACGAGCGCAACCACCACCAGCAATGGAACCGAATTAAAGGAGAGCGCTACGAAGAACTCAAGCGCGGTCAATACTGCCAGGTAGATGAAGATCAGTACCCCCTGCGCCAGCATCGGCTTATTATCGTGTGTATGTACCAGTGTTCCCATTGTTTATATCTGCTCTCGATTAGTGATGGTGTGGCTCAGCTTCACGCAACGGAGGAACCTCCAGGTGTTTGGAACCGTTGGGTGAAAACTCTATATATTTTGAATCCTTCAGGCCATAGTCGTATGGCTCTCCGACGACCTCAAACGGAACGTCATAGTTATGGACTGGCATAGGCGAAGGGACTTGCCATTCCGGCGAACGCGAATTCCACAGGTTGCCTTCCGCTTTTTCCCCGTGCCGAATACTATAGAAGAGATTGATGATGAAGATCAGCACGGAAAGACCGATGGCGTAGCCGCCAATGGTCATGATTAAATGCGTTGTGTCGAACCCAAGCGCCGGATCGTAGTCGACGATTCGGCGGCGCATGCCGCTCAAACCAATCACCATCATACCCAGCGTCAATACAAAGAAGGACGGCGTCATCAGCCAGAAATGGACCTTACCCCAGAATTCATTCATGCGGCGACCCGTAGCCTTGGGGAACCAGTAGTAAATCGCAGCAAAGAACGGATAGATAAACCCGCCGAAAATGGTATCGTGGAAATGACCGACAATGAAATAGGTATCGTGTAAGTGCAGATCCAGCGCGATGGCTGCGTTCGGGGGACCCGTAAGCCCGCCCATCAGGAATACGACGATCGCGCCTAACACGAAAAGCATCGGCGTGGGCGTCTCGATCTTCCCACCCCAGATCGTCGCGACCCAGGAGAAGAACTTCACACCCGTTGGCACGGCCACCAGTAGCGTGCTGTACATGAACGGCACCCGCAGGTACTCATTCATACCTGAGGCAAACATATGATGCGCCCATACAGTAAAGCCAACCAGCGCGATACCCAGGGAGGACATAGCAACCCAGCGATACCCGAACAACGGCTTGCGCACAAACACAGGCAGCAGCTCGGAGATGATGCCCAGACCGGGAAGAACGAAGACATAGACTGCCGGGTGCGAATAGAACCAGAAAAGATGCTGGAACAGGACCGGATTGCCTCCGCGTGCAGCATCGAAGAATGGCATCCCAAACAGACGCTGGAACATGACCAGCTGGAACGAGAGACCGATCAACTGCGTGGCGGTGAGCGCAATGATCGAAGTCGCCACAGACGCCCAGACAAAGATCGGCAGGCGCATGGCCGTCATGCCTTTCGTGCGCATGCGGATTACGGTCGCAATCACATTCAACGAACCAAGGATAGACGACCAACCGGCCGTGAACACGCCCAGGAAGAACATCTGCATCCCCACGGGGGCGCGAGCCGAAAGCGGCGGATAACCCGTCCAGCCGGTATCGAACCCGCCCAGAACAAGGCTCAGAAGCATCAGCACAGAGGCCGGGACAGAGACCCAGTAGGCAAATGCATTCAGGCGTGGGAACGCCATATCGTGCGCACCTACCAGGAAGGGCACGGCATAGTTCATGATTCCCGAAATGCCCAGCAGGATCGAAATGATCATGATGATGCCATGCAACGACATGATCGTGTTATAGAATTGCGGCCCCGTCTGATTGAACAATTTGAATGTCGTGGTCAGAAACTGCAATTGAGAAGCTGCCAGTTCTGTGCGGAAGATCAGCGCAAACGTACCACCGATCGCGATCAGGGCCAGGGCGGTCATCGTATATTGGATGCCGATCACTTTATGGTCCAGAGAGACGTCGAAATATTTTCCCGCACCCGGCTCATCTTCATGGTGCTCAGGCGTATCGATGCCGCGCGCCCAGCTCGTCCAATCGCGGACCACACCCACCCCAAACAGGAACGACACAACGCCCACCAAGCCGCCAACCACCCAGGCGGGTTCGCTGAAGAGATAGGTGCCAAATAAATTCTGGCTTTCCGCGCCCAGAAGCGCCCGAATGCCCGTTACGAATAGTGCACCCAGCAAGGTTCCCACAACTTGCCAGACGAGCCCCCGGGTAATCCCACGGTAACCATATACACCAAAGAAAAACGCGGTTACCGCGAAGAATATCCCAAACGCTCCGGCAACTGGTCCATTCCAGACCATCGACCCGGTGATCAACAATTCAAGCGCGGCTCCAATGGCAACCCCGACGGCCCCCGCGACTGCCAAAAGCAGTATTGCTCTCCAAACAGAATTTGTTCTTCTCATAATCATCCTCCGCAAGTTATCTCAGCGTTTTGATATACGCGATGATATCTGCGATCTGTTCCTCCGAAAAACTATAAGCCGGCATGAGCTGGTTCTCAAAGCCGCGCACAATTTTGGCCTGTGGCGCGGCGATGGATTCGTGCAGATAAGCTTCATCGACGGTGATCACCGTCCCATCGGTCATGGTCTCTTGCCTGCCGAACAGAGCAAACCAGGTGGGACCGATTCCAGGCGAGCCGTTGGTCGTATGGCACGCCGCACAGCCATTTGCCGCGACCAGGGCCTGACCGCGTCCCTCGGGTGTTTGGGAGGCTTCTTCGGCCAGCACCAGTTGTTCACCCATCCATGCCTCAAACTCTTCCTGCGAGGTCACAAACACAGGCTTTTCCATGTAGGCGTGAGAGGTTCCACAAAGCTCTGCACAGCGAACCATGTAATTTCCTTCCAGTGTCGGCGTGATACGCAGTTCCGTAATGCGGCCCGGCACAAGATCCTGCTTGAGACGGAACTCGGGCACCCAGAACGAGTGGATCACATCGTTCGAGGTCATCCGGAACAGGATCTGCTTGCCAACAGGTACATGCAGCTCATCTGAAATCACGGACAGACCATTTACCGACGGATACTTAAATGTCCACGACCACTGTAGGCCAGTGACCTCGACCACCATCGCGTCCGGGTCCACCCGCTGGGTTGCAGCCAGGTTGATCGCGCCCAAATAAGCGTAGGCCATCACAATGAATAATGGGATAATCGTCCAGGCGATCTCCAGCTTGGTATTGCCCTCCATGTGTTCGGCATCTGTCGTATCACCTTTACGACGGCGGAATACGATCAGACTATAGGTCATGGGAACCACGATCAGCGCAAAAAGAAAGGACATGGCAACCAGTTCGAGATTCCACATCCAATCGACTTCGACGGCCTGGGCGCTTGCCACAGCAGGCATCAATCCCGCAGAATTCAGGCCGACGTAGATGAGAACGGCCAATACCATGACCAAAATTCCCACAATGACATAATGTCGTCGCATACGCTCTCTTCTCCTCAACAAAAACGTAACGGGTCCGCCCCAAACTTCAATACGGCTTCTCTTGCCCAAAACCGTCTAAATTTACCAAACTTTCTGATATTTGTCACGAATTTCACAGTCTCAGAATTCGATTCGCCTGTGATTAAGAAAACTCCTGCTGTTCAATTGGGTACGCCGAGCGCAGAAAGCACCTCCGTGCTATGTTCTGCCGGACGCACGTTCTCAAAGACCTTTACGATCGTGCCCTGCTCGTCAATCAGGTAGGTCGTACGAAGCACACCTTCGTATTCCTTGCCCATGAATTTCTTAGGCCCCCAGACGCCATACAGATCACAAACTCTATGTCCCTCGTCAGCCAGCAAGGGAAAGGGTAACTGGTATTTTTGCTTGAACTTTATATGTGACCTTATCGTATCCGGGCTTACCCCCAGAATCTGGACATTTGCCTTTTCATAGGCAGAATAATCATCGCGGAAATTACAGGCTTCCTTGGTGCAGCCCGGCGTGTCATCTGCCGGGTAAAAATACAGGACGACGTTCCGTCCACGGAAGTCAGACAGTTTACGCGGGACATTTGTGTCATCGAGCAATTCAAAATCGGGCGCAGGAATCCCGGCGGGAAGGGGCATGAGTTGGTCTCCTTAATTGTTACATGTATTATAACTTCAAATAGCAGGCACGCGCACGAAGAGGCGCGTTGCTAAGGTCAAATTAATTTTGTTGCTGGCACAAAACCCCGCAAAGGTTATATCAGGTCTGTAAATCCCCTGATAGGAAACCTTCTCCAGGCTATTCTAGAATCGCATTTAGGAATTCTTTATTTCAACGTGCGGATAAATGCAACCGTCTGCCAGATCTGCTCATCTGTAAGAATGCCCTTCCAGGCGACCATAGAGGTGCCCGGCTTGCCCTCACGAATCCGCCAGAACAAAAAATCGTCTCCTGCGGACGTTTGCAGAGTGGCCAGATTTCGAGGTTTCGGTACGAGCGATTGACCCGCTGGGCCGTCGCCGTGTCCCTGTGGACCGTGACAGGTTGCACAATTTGTGCGGAACACCTCGGCGCCTGCATCGGCTGCCTCGGGTCCAAGCGGGTTCGTCAAGCCGGCATACTCCGCAGCCACGGGAGACAATGTGGCATTTTCGTTCTCCTCTGACGTTGAGCTTCCATTCCCGCCACAGGCTGCCAAAATCAGCAACCCTACCCCAACGATCAAAATGAATCTCCTCATACGCATCTTCACCTTTTCCTTTCCACACAACAATAACCGCCACGGATGAGGTGGCGGTTATGAATTTTACATCCGGATAGTTTACTTGAGAAACCTTACTTTTTTCAGCGCATCTTCCAGGGCATCGATGGTCGCAGGTTTGATAATCATCCCATTGGCGCCCAGTTTCATCACTTTCCGGCGCGTCTCTGGCTGGTCGTCAGACGTGATCACAAAGACCGGTACCGGGATGAGCCGAGGCTCACGACGCAGGTAAGCCAGGATCTCGATTCCATTCACGCCAGGCATGTTGATATCCAGACAGATAAATTTTGGCGTAAAACCACCTGCCAGCATCGTCATCGCGGCACCCGAGCCATAGGCCAGGCGAGCCTTGAATCCTAAAACGTTCAACATCTGACCCAGAGCGTCGGCGGTGGTGCGGTTGTCGTCGATGATCAGTGCTTCGGTCATCTAGTCCTCCAAAACAACTATGCCCATGACAGACACATCGTACCCTGGCAGTTGCGCGACCGCCTCACGAAACCGCCGATCCGTGAGAACTTCAAAAAGTGGTGCAAGCAGGGCGTCTTCCGCAAAGGGCTTTGGGATGACCAGATCGTATCGTTCTTGAAATAACGGAATGAACTCAAGATCCAGGGCCTGCGCCGCGGCGGCAATTCCCATCCCACAATCTGCCCGACCGGACGCGACAGCAGCTGCAACGCCGAGGTGAGTATACTCTTCTTGAGAGTAACCGGCAATGCGCTCCGGCTGGATGCTCATGCGGTTCAAATGATAATCGAGCAGGACGCGCGTCCCGGCGCCGCGCTGACGGTTCACAAACTGGACCTCGGGCCGGGCCAGGTCTTCCAGACCTTTGACACCCTTTGGATTTCCCCGTCTGACCATCAGGCCTTGATCCCGCCCGACCAGCGCTACGACCCTGACGGGAATATTCGGCAGGTACTGCCGGACGTAGGAAATGTTGTACTCACCCGTTTCCGGGTTGAGGAGGTGAGATCCGGCAAGATGTGCTTCGCCTCGACGAAGTGCGATCAGGCCACCCTGAGAGCCCACGTTCGCGGAGGCAAGCCTGCGGTCATGCTCGGCAAGGAACTGCGACATGAGATCCAGCGTGAGATCATGTGAGCCAATACAAAAAATGGTTCGCTCGATCTCGCTCCTGCTCCTGTACAACCGGACTTGCACTTTTTCGCCAGCCTCCATGCCCTGCGCGCCGCGCGGGATAAGGGCGAGACCGTCCGCTTGCACAAGCGATGTAATCACACCTGCACCGCGCGATAACGGCGCGGCCAGGAGTTTGTCCCCCACCTTGCCGACGGCGACTCTTAGATAATCGTCATCGCCCGCGGGCGAGACGATCTTACGGGTCAAAATCGCGGTTTCGGTTGGCAATTCCAGAGGTCTTCGCCCCAACCACGTCGCCATCAAAGGCTCGACGAAGATATCGACCGTCAACGCCGCGGAGACCGGATAACCAGGGACTCCGATAATTGGGATCAGATGCGATGGATCAGGTGTCCCGTTTTCTACGTTTCGATGAATCATTCCAAGAATGACCGGATGCCCGGGGCGGACAGCCACACCATGTACCAGCAATTGTCCCAGTTTCTCGACCACTCTCGCGGAGAAATCTTCCGCGCCCGCAGAGGACCCTGCATTTAATAAAACCAGGTCATGGGCCTGTGCGGCTTGCTGAACTCGTTCACAGATCAGATCGAATTCGTCTTTTGTGATTGGGTAACGCGTCGGTTCGCCGCCCATCGATTTGATCTGCGCTGCCAGGACCAAGGAGTTGTATTCAAGGATATCCCCCGCTTGGAGGTGGCCGCCTATCGGCACAAGTTCTGTTCCGGTGGGCAAGATGGCAACCCTGGGCTTGCGTGCAACTCTGACTCGTTCATGTCCTGCCGCCGCGATCGCCCCCAGATCTGCTGGCTTCAATACACGACCGGCCGGCAGGACCAGTTGTGTCGCCACGATATCCTCCCCCAACGGCCGGACGTGGCCCCAAGGCGCAACGGAAGCTCGCAGGCGAATAGCGAAAGGCTCGCGGATGGCAGCTGTGATGTCACCATGTTCGTTCAGTGACTCGACATTCTCGATGGGAATCACGGCGTTGGCCCACCCAGGGAGTGGATCGCCGGTGTCGACGTATTGCGCCCCGGGGCCGATTTGAAGCGTGATCGGCTGGGAAGGCAGCGCGCCGTTCGTCGAGGCGGCCCGGACGGCGAATCCGTCCATGGCAGAGGCATGATAATGCGGCGAGGAAAGTCTCGCCCAGATGGCTTCCGCAGTCACGCGTCCCAGGGCATTTTCATCGAGCGGAATGGTTTCTATGCGTAACCCCCGCCAGAGACCGGCATCCTGAAGAGCCTGCTTCAGCCGCGCCTGTGCCTCCGGGAGGGGGATATCGTGAAGGTAGATGGACATCAAATTACAAATTACTCATTGCTAATTACTCGTTACCAATTACCCAATCACTTCTACATCGTGCGGACCCGACTCTTTGAGTCCCGCGCCTGTCATCCGCACGAAGATGGCCTTCTCCTGAAGCTCCTCGACCGAATGGGCTCCGCTGTAGCTCATTCCCGACTGCAAACCACCGACCAGCTGCGTTAACACTTCGCGCGCACTGCCGCGGTAAGGAACCGCCGCCTCGACGCCTTCCGCGACATAGTCCTCGATCTCTTCCTGGGTAAGGTCATTGCCTTCGCGCTTGTTGCGCTCGATATTCGCCTCCAGGGAAGCCATCCCTCGCGAGGCTTTGTAGCGATGCCCGCGGCGGGTCATGATCATGCCCGGGCTTTCATCCGTGCCCGCCAGCATGCTGCCGATCATTACAGTACTGGCACCGGCAGCTAAGGCCTTTGCCACATCGCCAGGATGCCGGATTCCACCATCGGCGATCACAGGAATGCCATGGGGTCGTGCGGCTTCCGCGCATTCGATTACCGCGCTCAACTGAGGAACACCTGATCCGGCAACCTGCCTGGTAATACAAATGGATCCAGGTCCCACACCGACCTTGACGGCATCGGCGCCTGCATCGATCAGCCTCTTCGTGCCATCTGCTGTCGCGACGTTCCCGGCGATGATCTGCGCGGTCGGGAAATGTTTGCGAATGTTCTGGATCATTTCAATTTCAAGGTGTGAATTTCCATGAGCGATATCCACCACGATGCAATCCGCGCCCGCCTCGAGCACAGCCTCCACGCGGCGCATCTCTTTATCTCGCACACCTACCGCCGCGCCCACGGAGAGACGGCCCTTGGAATCCTTCGTGGCCTTGGGGAACTGCGTGATCTTCATGATGTCCTTCAAAGTGACGAGTCCCGCTACTTTGCCCTCATGGTCCACCAGCGGCAGCTTCTCCACGCGGTATTCATGCAGCAGACGTTCTGCTTCTTTAAGAGTGGTATTCGGCGATGCACTATGCACATCTTTCGACATGATGGCGGTCACCGGCTTTGCGAGGTCATCCTCGAAGAGCAGATCGCGCGTCGAGACGATACCGATCAACTTTTCATGTTTGTCCAGGATCAGGATTCCACCCGTTCCGGTTTCGTCCACGACGCGCTTCACATCGCCGACCGTATTGGCCTCCGTCATGGTAATCGGCTTATCGACAATGAATGACTCGGCCTTCTTGACACGTTGGATCTGCCGCGCCTGTGCGGCAATCGTCATAAAGCGATGGATCATTCCAATCCCCCCTTCGCGCGCCATGGTGATCGCCATTTCGCTCTCTGTCACCACATCCATGTTGGCAGAGACGATAGGGATCTGCAATGCGATCTTTTTCGTCAAACACGTTTTGGTCGAAAGCGTCCGCCGGGAGTCTACATCGGAATATTGCGGCACCAGCAGCACGTCATCATACGTCAACGCCAGGTCAGGCAGAATTTTCATAGTCGCTCCTCTTGATTCAAACCGCGCGAATTATAATGCTTGACGATGACACTTCATACGCTTTCACCTCTCGATGGGCGCTACCAAAACGAGACGTCGGCCCTTCGGGAGTTCTTCTCCGAGTTTGCCTTCCTCCGTCTCCGCACACGCGTCGAGCTAGAGTATTTGTCGGCCCTTGTAAAAACCGGCATCGTCCCTGGTAGCAGAGGGTCAGGCCTCACGCTTGATATACAAACCTTTACAGAGGAAGACGCGCGTAAGATCCAGGACTATGAACGAACCACGCGGCATGATGTCAAAGCGATTGAGTATTATCTGCGTGAGAAACTGCCAGCCGAGCTTCAGCCCTGGATTCACTTCGGACTGACCTCAGAAGACATCAACAATGTGGCACAAGCAATTGCATTGAGAGATTCTCGTGACCTGGTCTTACTTCCGGCCATTGACAAGCTCACTTCATGTCTGCGAGACTTTGCAGAGCGATATCGCGCCCTGCCCCTCCTGGCACGGACTCACGGCCAGCCCGCCGTGCCGACAACTCTGGGAAAAGAGATTGCCGTTTATCTGTCACGGCTCCTCAAATGTCGTAGAGAAATCGCAGAGCATACGTTCGAAGCCAAGCTCACGGGCGCCGTCGGAAACCTCAATACCTGGCAAGCCGTGTCGCCAAATTCAGATTGGCTCTCATTTGCTGAAGAATTCATCAAGAGCCTGGGGCTCGAACCCAATCTGGTCACCACACAAATCCTGCCCTACGATAATTGGGTACGCTATTTCGACTCGATCAAGTTAGCCAACACAGTCCTTCTTGACTATACGCAAGATATTTGGAGATATGTCAGCGGCGGGATGCTCAAACAAAAAACTGTTGAGGGAGAAGTCGGCTCTTCCACGATGCCCCAGAAAGTGAACCCCATTGACTTTGAAAATGCCGAAGGAAACCTGGGGGTCGCCAACGCGCTTCTCATCCACTATGGACAGAAGCTGCCAGTCTCGCGCCTGCAGCGCGATCTCTCTGACTCAACCGTGCGGAGGACATTCGGCGTTGCCCTCGGACATACACTCCTGGCATGGAACAATATTTCGCGTGGCATGGCCCGCGTCGACGCAGATCAAGAAACGATCAAACGAGAATTGAACGAACATTGGGAAGTCATCAGCGAGGGCGCGCAGACGATCCTGCGCGCCGCGGGACGAAGCGACGCGTACGAGTCACTCAAATCACAGACTCGCGGGCGCGTGTTGGATCAGAACAGCTATCGGCTTTGGGTCGAATCGTTGGATGTCGCAGAAGAGACACGAGTCCGTTTGTTAGAGCTGTCGCCTGAGTCCTACATTGGTCTCGCCATTCAGATTGTTGATCAAGTACTGAACGTCCAACGGATGAGTCCACCAGCAGACAAGGAGACAAAATGACAGTCACCGCCGTGATCGGTTCGCAATGGGGGGATGAGGGAAAGGGAAAGGTCGTGGATTATCTGGCAGAGCGCATGGACTACGTGGCGCGCTTTAACGGCGGCAATAACGCGGGACATACGGTCATCAACGAATATGGCACGTTCAAGATCCACCTTGTACCCTCAGGAATCTTTGCACGGAATACTGTAGGGCTGATCGGCGGCGGCGTCGTGATCGATCCTGCTGTGCTGATCGAAGAGATCGAGCTTTTGAATAAGGCGGACGTGAATGTGGATGGACGATTATGGATTTCCCCGCGCGCCCACCTCATCATGCCCTATCACAAGACGCTGGATGGATTGTATGAGGAAGCCAAGGGCGCGGGAGCCACAGGCACCACGCGCCGCGGAATTGGTCCCGTCTTTGCCGATAAGGTCAGTTACAACGGAATCCGTTGGAGTGACTTCGCGAGCAAGGCGTTCGAGTCACGATTGCAGATGCAGTTAGAGTTGAAGAACAAGATCATCGCAGCCTTAGGTGGAGAGACACTGAGATATGAGGAAATCCGTGATATGTATCGTGAATACTATCTGGCAGTGAAGCCTTATATCCGTGAGCTATTTTCAATCGTGCAAGATGGGCTGAAAGCTGGCAAGAACTTTTTGCTCGAACAGGCGATGGGGACCTTCCTGGATACAGATTGGGGAACCTACCCATTTGTCACTGCCTCGACGACGATTCCCTCCGCGGCGTCGGCCGGGCTGGGCATCCCGCCACGCTACATTACAAATGTTATCGCCGTGACAAAAGCGTATACCACACGCGTCGGTGCAGGGCCGCTGCCCACGGAAATTCACGATACAGAAACTGAGGTGTACAAGAAATTCGCGGAGACTGCCGCGACGACCGGGCGCACACGCCGCGTCGGCTGGCTCGATCTGGAGCTCGTGCGAACCGCCGTCCAATTGAGCGGGACTACGGAACTCTGTTTGACGAAGCTGGATGTATTGAGCGGGTTGGAGACAATCAACGTCTGCACGCGCTATGAGTTAAGTTGCGACCCCGTCCGCTATGCGGATGTCGACGCGTATGGCTTGGACAAAGTGGAGACTGTATATGAGAGCGTTCCAGGCTGGAAAGAAGACATCCGCGAGGCCAGATCATTTGAGGAATTACCTGCGAATGCACAGAGATATGTGGAGCTGATCGAAGAGGCGGCAGGCGTACCCGTGAAGTGGATCGGAGTCGGACCGGCGAGAGACGCGACGATAAGGAGGTAAAGGTAGGTCAGGTTGGTAACCTGACGGTCCGTCCTACTTGTCAAAATGTAAGATCGCGAGATTCCCATCGAAGGCCATCGCGAGCTGTTCCGGTAAAACGCCGAGCATATCTGCGACTCTCTTGCGAGAACCAAATTCCGGCAAGACGATGAAACTGCTGATACTTTCCTCCTCGAGTGAGGCAGGCAGGAGCTGGCCCCTGAGCGTTTCTACCTCAACCGGATGGTCGCGGTCGAGGGAGGGAAGCAGGGATTGGATGGAATGGATATAGCTCGCGTCCGCGCGCAGGATGAGGGGTACATTCAAAGCCTTGGCCAGCGAGACATTTGCCTCGAGCATACGCCGGAGTGCGATCGGTGGGATCACTTTGGGTGGAAGAAGAAACACGACACGCTGGTTTCCGTTCAGATGCACAGAGATTTTCCCCACCATCACCGGTGTATCTGACCCCCAGATGACCTCGTCCAGCACAGAGCCAAGCAAAGACTCGCGCAGCGTCCGTTTGCCGCGCCAGCCCATGAGAATGATCGTTGCGTTCTGCTCCTCTGCGGTATAGAGGATGCCTTTCGCATGGGAGTCCTCCAGTCGGAGGATCAGTTCTACCTCGGACTGTGGATCGTTTAGAATTTCGGGCGTCCGTCCCAACAGGTCGCGGTGGAGGGCGAATTCCTTTTCTTGTTTGCTCCCCGCCTTGACGACATTCACCGCAATCGCCTTCCCATCGTTGACCTTTGCCAGCAGGGAGGCCAATCCGATGAGCTGTTCCTGGGAGCGCGGATCGATGATCGGAACAAGGATGCGCTGAAAGAGTGGTAGATGCGGTTGATCGACGCTGGCGGTTGGCAAATTAGATGCGAAGCGTTGGACGATGAGCGGCGACGTGATGGAGGTCAGCAAGATCATCAGGATGGCCGCATTGAACAGAGTCGAATCAAAGAGCCCTGTCTCCAGACCGATGATTAGAGTCGGGATGGTTACGGCGGCCTGGGCGTGCGAGAGCCCATAGGCCGTCCAGAATTCATTCTTGGTGTACTTGAAAATGCGAGAAGTAATCCAGGCAGCAATCAGCTTCGAGACATAGGCCACAACCGTCACTCCCAGAGCCACGATGATTGTCTGTCGACTCTCGAGGAAGGAGAACGGATCTGTGATCATGCCGCTGTAAAGCAGGAATACCGGAATAAAAAACGACTCGCCGATAAACAGGACATGCCCGATGACGGGGCTGTGCCGGGGAATGGTGGCATTGATGGCAAGGCCCGCCAGAAACGCGCCGACCACCTCATGCACACCGATCAGTTCCGCACCCAGTGCGGCGACAAAGAGGATCACCAGAACAAACTGGAACTCGATCGCACGCTCACTAAAGCGGCGGAAGAAAATTTTTCCAAGCCGCGGGAGTCCCAGAATGATCAACAGAGTAAAAGCACTCAACAGGATGAAGAGCTGGATGAAATACGTCAGACTCAATCCACCCGTCCTTGCACCAAGCACAACCGCCAGGACGATAAATGCGCCAATGTCCGTGAGGACGGTCGCACCTGTCGTCACGGCAATGGCTTCATTCCGGGTGACCCCCAGCCGGGTGAGGATGGGGAAGGCGATCAGCGTGTGAGAAGCAAAGGCAGATCCCAGCAGGATCATGCCTAACCAGTTCAATCCCAGGATCCATCCGAGACCCGCACCCATCAACTGCGGCAACAGAAACGTGAAAAAACCAAATACGATCGAACGGTTACGAACCCGCATGAACTGGTTGATGTCCACTTCCAACCCGGCGCTGAACATTAAATAGACGAGCCCGATCGTGGAAAGGAACCGCATGCGGTCGCCATCTCCGATGAGCCCCAACACATGAGGGCCAATGAGCATCCCACCTAAAATAATACCGATGATGCCTGGTAGATGCACCCACTCCGAGAGAAGCGGCGTAACCAGGATAATGCTCATGATCAACAGAAAAAACGCAACAGGTTCGTTTAGATCGATCATAGCACCGCTCCTCATTCGATATATGTGCATTTTACACCCTGAATAGAAAAGTCCCTGCCAGCCAGTAGGGACTTTTTCTATTTTGCAGCATGTGCTTTTGGTATATAAAAGTGATGATTCAACTGTGATTCAAGATTTGTTTGACAGATTAAAGGCTGGTTGTGAGATGAAAAAGTTATTCTCGAATTTACCGACTCTTTTTAAACTAAGTTTCCAGGATTGGAAGGATGACAAAGCTTCCCGGCTATCGGCGGCCCTGGCGTATTACACCATATTCTCTCTGGCGCCCATGCTGTTAATTATCCTGGCTGTGACAAGTCTTTTCTGGTCGCGGGATGTGGTGCAGGACCAGATCTTGAATCAGGTCCAGGGTCTGGTGGGCGCGGAAGGAAGGACCTTTATCTCAGACATGCTCACGACGGCGAGCAGTCCAGCCAAAGGCATCTTTGCCACGATCGTCGGTATCATCACTCTGCTGTGGGGCGCCCTGGGTGTATTCAATGAATTGCAAAACTCGTTGAATACGATCTGGGAGGTGGAAGAAGAGGAAGAACAGGAACAAGGTTTCATAGGTGCGATTAAAAAGATCCTCTTTGGCCGCCTGCTGTCCTTCGGCATGATCCTGGGCATTGGTTTTTTGCTGCTCGTTTCGCTGGTGATCAGCGCGGGGCTTTCCGCAGTCCAAGAGACAATGGGGAATGCTATCCCTCTCTCCGAAATCCTCTTACAGATCTTAAACTTGATCATATCCATTGGGATTGTCACGGTTTTGTTTGCGCTTATCTTCAAATTCCTTCCCGATGCAGACATTGCCTGGCGCGACGTGTGGCTGGGCGCTTTTGTCACTGCCCTGCTGTTCTCGTTAGGTAAGTTTTTAATCGGACTTTACTTAGGGAATAGTACTGTTGGGTCCTCCTTTGGCGCGGCTGGTTCTTTAGTGCTACTCTTACTCTGGATTTACTATTCCGCGCAAATCCTGCTGTTTGGCGCGGAATTTACGCAGGTATACGCAAACAAGTTTGGCTCAAAGATCGTGCCGGAAGGCGAGGAAGCGGCTGCGCGGCCAGCAGAGATTCCGCAGCGCGGGCCAACACCAGCGCCAGGGCTTCAGCCGCAACTTGTTGCCCCTGCCGGCACCGCTATTGCAAGGCGTGAGGATCGGCTGGAACGCCAGAATCAGCAGACTGCCCGTGTATTTGTTGGCCTGATGGCTGCATCCTTTTTTACAGGAATCCTGACCTCGATTCTTGGACTGAGAAGGAGATGATGGACACAACGCGCGTAACCCCTGGCCGACCCCGGTGTTCTTATGGTATAGAGACTAGAAACGTAACAGAGGATTTTTGTTATCGTTTCTAACAATGAGCGGGATGGAGAGCCCGCCCAGCAAGTATTGACCAACCATTTTCACATCTATTCGGAGGTAAACATGAACTTCATCTTATGGATCATCTTCGGCGCCATTGCTGGTTGGATTGCCAGCATCATCATGGGACGCAACGCTCAGATGGGCGCGCTCGCCAACATCGTTGTTGGTATCGTGGGCGCCTTGATCGGTGGCTTCCTGATGAGCAATGTATTTGGCGCACAGGGCGTGACTGGTTTCAACCTAACCAGCCTCATTGTCGCCATCCTTGGCGCGATCGTCCTGCTCTTCTTGGTCGGCCTGGTACGTCGAAGCTGACCACGATAACAAGTTGTCCGACAAACGCCGTGCATGGTACACATGCACGGCGTTTTGATTTCGTGCTCTGGTTATAATCGATTACTATGCCAACACTCTTAATTCTTTCACGCGATGCCGAGGAATATCGGCGGCTGATTGCATCCTCCCGATTGGCCGATCTTACATTGACGTCGGACCCGGCCCAGAGCGACATTGTCCTTGGCGAGCCAAGGCTGATTCGGGATGAGCTGCCGCGGCTCTCAAGCCTGAGATGGGCCCAGTCCATTTACGCGGGCGTCGAGCCTCTGGTGGACCCACAACAACGACACGACTATGTGCTGACGAATGCCCGCGAGGTGTTTGGCCCGTTAATGTCGGAATATGTCTTCGGGTATCTGTTGTTCCACGAAAAGAAAATGCTCGAGCGTATCCGGGCACAGCAAGCCAGACAATGGCAGCGGCAAGAATCGGGCGTCTTACGTGGTAAGACGATTGGTCTGCTTGGAGTGGGATCGATTGGTGCGCATCTGGCTGGCACCGCGAAACACTTCGGCATGATTGTAAGGGGGTATACGCGTTCGAGTGAGACGAGCAGGCAGGTAGACAAGTATTACCACGGCGATGACTTGCTCAAATTTGCGGAGGGCTTGGATTATCTGGTCAGCATTCTGCCCAGGACGGAAGATACCAATCAGCTTGTGGATACAAAATTGCTGGAGGCGCTACCGCAACATGCGGTCTTCATCAATGTCGGGCGCGGTAATGCCGTCGATGAGCCAGCGTTAGCCGAATCTTTGAAGGAAGGGAAATTAGCCGCGGCAGTTTTAGACGTATTCGAAAAAGAACCTCCACCCGAAGGTCATCCCTTCTGGACAACACCTAATTTGTATATGACCTTCCATACCTCCGCGATCAGTTACCCGGAAGATATTACCAACTTGTTTGTCGAGAATTACCACCTCTACATCGAGGGCAAGCCGCTAAAGCATGTAGTCGACTTTGAAAGAGGATATTAAGGGTAAATAGCCAGGTAAAGAGGACCATATACTTGTTTAGCTGTTTACTTATGTACTCGGTGGAGATCTCATGACAGTATCACTCAATGACATACAGCAAGCCGCGCAACGGATTCACCCGTACATCCATCGTACGCCTGTGTTGACCAATGAAGGCTTGAATGCAAAGGTCGGTGCGCAAGTCTTCCTGAAGTGCGAGAACTTGCAGAAGGTGGGGGCCTTCAAGTTCCGGGGGGCCTGCAATGCCGTCTTTTCTCTCCCTGATGAAGATGCCTCGAAAGGTGTTTGCGCCCATTCCTCCGGGAACCATGCGCAGGCCCTTGCCCTCGCCGCACGGATGCGCGGAATTCCGGCCTACATTGTCATGCCGGAGAACGCAGCGGCCGTGAAAAAAAATGCGGTCGCAGGCTATGATGGTCAGATCACCTTTTGTGCGCCGACGCTGGAAGCTCGTGAAGCCACACTCCAGACGATCTATGAAAAAACCGGGGCAAACGTTGTCCACCCGTACAATGATGATCGGGTCATCGCGGGCCAGGGTACAGCCGCGCTGGAGCTGCTGGAAGATGTCCCGGACCTGGATGTGATCCTCGTACCTGTGGGAGGTGGGGGGCTGTTGAGCGGCACGGCCATCGCGGCAACTGGAATCAAAAGAGGAATTAGAGTGATTGCAGGCGAGCCCGAAAGGGCGGACGACGCCTATCGTTCCATCCAATCGGGAGCGATCGTACCGTCGCTCGGGCCGCAGACGATTGCAGATGGTTTGTTGACTTCTCTGGGCACGCTGACGTTTTCAATCATCCGGGAACGCGTCGAGCAGATCGTCACCGTCAGCGAGCAGGGGATTATCGACGCGATGAGATTCATCTGGGAGCGCGCCAAGATCATTATCGAGCCGTCTGCCGCAGTGCCGGTCGCTGTATTGTGGGAAAAGAAGATCAACCTGACAGGCTTGAGAGTGGGCGTGATTCTGAGCGGCGGAAATGTGGACCTGGAGAGATTACCCTGGCAAACATAGGCCCCGCTACAATAAAAAGACCTCTACAACTTCCCCGGCGGATACCCCCGTGGCGTCGGCATGGATGCGCAAGAGTCCATCGGCCGATGCCAGTGTAAAGATCAAGTTGCTCTTTCCAAAAATCGGCTCTGCCAGGAACTCAGCCTTATCAGGCAAGGAGGCGTGATTCCCCACAGCCTTGCTATCTCTGTGTCTCGGTGTCTCTGTGGTGAGCCTGACGGGCCACCAATCCTCACGCCCGGCTTGAGAGGGCAAATTCACGGTCAACCGCGCCGCGACGCTGGGTTTCGGTCGCGGTAGCATACCGAGCAATTTTTCGATCACCGGCACGACGAATAAGTATCCGTTCACGAGCGCGCTCACAGGGTTTCCTGGCAGGCCGATCACAGGCTTCCCGTCGCAGGCACCCAGGATCGTCGGTTTGCCGGGCCGGGTATTGACGCCATGCACCAGAACGCCGGGCGCCCCCAGCGAACGGATGACGTCCGCGGTCATATCGCGCGTCGAAGCGGAGGAGCCTGCTGTGATGATCACCAGATCCGATTCAGAGAGCGCGATCCCAGCTATCTGTTTAACAGCCTCGAATCGATCGGGCACAATCCCGTATAGTTGTGCAATTCCACCCGCCTTCTCAACCAATGCCTTCAGTGTGTACGAATTGACATCACGCACCTGGCCCGGTCGCGGTGACGCACCTGGGTGGACCACCTCATCCCCGGTCGAAATCAATCCGACACGGACCTTTGCTATGACGTTGACTTCGGTAATCCCCAGCGCCATTAACCCACCAATCTCGGCAGGGCGGATCAGGCTCCCCTTTGTCTGCACTACTTGTCCTTGCGCCACGTCCTCCCCGACTCGTATTACGTTTTCACCCTCGGCGACGGCACGGACGACCTCGATTTCATCCGAGCCTGTTTGCCCTGTGTATTCAAGCATGACAACAGCGTCCGCCCCATCCGGTACCATGCCGCCGGTGTGGATCAGACTGCATTGGCCCGCGCCGACCTTAAACTCCGGGGCATCGCCCATTGGCACCTCGCCGTTAAGCTTCAAATAGGCCGGCAAAGAATCGCTTGCCCCATGTGTATCTCGGGCGCGGACGGCGTAACCGTCTACGGTAGAACGCTGAAAATCAGGCAATGGATGCGGGGCGATGATATCTTCTGCCAAAACCCGTCCGAGGGAGGAGGAAACTTCAATTCGCTCAGAATCGGTAACTGTTTGAAGGAGATGGGATAGGAGCAGGGTGAGGGCTTCATCGGGAGGAAGCAGAGATAAGAATTCAGGCATATTGGAAAATCAGAGACTAGAGATTGGAGATTGTTAGCGAAGCCAAAATGTAAGGCTTAAAAAGTACGCAGTGAGTCCAAAGACGGAGAGGGCGGTAACAGTAAGAAGAGTCCAATTGGTGGGCGCGCCAAGTGAAAGATTGCGTAGCTGGAAGATCTGAAACAAGGCGAAGGGAAACGTGAGAAATGCGGGCCAGAGCAAAGAAATCGAAAGTCCAAAAACAGGACCCACGAGAAAGAATAGATAGGCAAGCAAGACAAAAAGATGGTGCAGCGGCACAGCGCGTTCCCAGCCAAGCCGTGTCAGCAGCGTGCTGCGGTTGTACTTCCGATCCGAAGCAAAGGTTGGAAAATCCATCACAATGAAATAGGAGAAGGCGAGAAACGTCAGTGGAATGCTGATAAGCAGAAAGCGATGGGTCTCGTCTGATTGGAGAATATAGGCAATGGAGGGCAGCACGTAAGCGATATGCACGGCCAGGACAAGTTCACCAAATCCGCGGTTGATGAACCGGAAAGGAGGAATGGCATAGGCCAGAACCAGCAGCAGGGAGAGCAAAAGGAAAAAGAACGCAGGTACCGAAAGGTGATTGTTGCTGTAGAGGAGAAACGCGATCATAGCATTGGCCGTCAGGGCGGCAATCGACACGTATAACGCATTATTGCGCAACATGAGACGGTCTTTGCGGCTTTCGCCTTCGATGATCACTTCATTGCCCGGGCGGAAGACTTCTGCAAGCAAGTTCATGCTTGCTTGTGCCAGGATGACAGCGATCAGCCCCAGCCAAAACGAATCTGCGCGGAGGGGCTCGCCGAGATAATTGGCGATGCTCGCGCCCAGAAAGTAAGCCAACACGGCCAGCAGGATATGTAGGGGACGGGAAAGTCGGAGAAGATTTTTCAATTTATGATTCCTTGAAGCTAAAAGCCATGAGCTGCCCGATGTAAACAGAATGAATTCCACCCGGCGAGAAACTCCTCCAATTTTTCAACTGCCTCCGACAAATTTTTCCTGCCGAGGCCCAAACGAAAATGATCCCGCGAGTCGTCATAGACAGAACCAGGCAACAGCAAGACGCCTGCCTGCTTCACCAGCGTATCGCAGAACCTCTCCACGTCCCCGCCGAGATAACGAGGAAATGCCATCGAACCGGCTTGCGGGCGAACCCATTCGAACAGATCCGCGCGGCGCAGGAAGAGATCGTCGATCACTGCCAGATTTTGCCTGATGATACCGAGATTACGTTCGACGAGTTTATGCCTGTTGCGCATGGCAACTTCGGCGAGGAACTCACTGGTCGCGGAGTTGCAGATCGTGGTGTAGTCCTTGAGGGATGCCATCTTTTCGTAGATGTTTTTATTCTTTGTGGCAATCCAGCCGATGCGCAGGCCTGCCAATCCATACGTCTTGGACGTGACCCCAAGGGAAATGGCGTAATTGCCCAGGTCACACGCAGCGGGCAATCGAGCTGCAGGGTCGTATTCTGACTCGCGATACACCTCATCAGAAAACAAAAGCAACTTATTTGTTTTTGCGAATTTATGTAACTCATCGTAATCCGCGCGTGACATCAGGTATCCTGTCGGGTTATGCGGTGTATTGATAATGATCGCTTTGGTATTTGTCCGCATCAGGTGGCGGAGTTCGTCGAGGTCGAGAGACCAGCCATTTTCTTCGCGCGCCCGCCAGGGACTGACGTCACAGCCCGCGGCACGGGCCACCTCCGCCAACGATTGATAGGCAGGCGAGTGGACGATGACATGGTCATATTCCTTGAAGGCGGCAAACATGAAGAGGAAGATCGCTTCCTGCGCGCCTGTGTGGACCAGGATTTCCTCTGGCTGCATGGTTTCATAAATCCTGCAAATTTCGGCACGCAACGCCGGGCTCCCCTGCGATTCGGTGTAACCGAGCCGCGTCTGCTGAAATCTTTCGCTCGCGCCCGCTTCTAAAGCAAGCAACTCCGCGACCGACATAGATTCGCAGTCCGAGGAGCAGAGTAAATATTCGGTGTTGAATTCGTACTTGGCGAAGAAACGCTCGAGTTTGAAAGGGGGAAGATTCATATTTTTACCACAACACTTGCACCGCACTGCGTTTACTGACACCGTCCGTCAGGACAGGTGCGGTGCAGTGCAGGTGAGGGCACGAAGGACTCTAAGGTTTGAATTCGCGAGCAACGGAAAGACTTCCCATAGATTTTCCTCTGTGCACTTTGTGTCCTTTGTGTT
>LLBY010001358.1_pt1 | contig 33050 bp, 23 predicted proteins | sample 1489401 | NCBI WGS metagenome assembly LLBY01 (sample SAMN04092656, study PRJNA295927) | soil metagenome | biome: Soil prokaryotic community; feature: Bulk soil; isolation source: soil from tomato rhizosphere | host: tomato cultivar Hawaii 7996 | place: South Korea | collected 2011-11-01 | reverse complement strand
TGTATATGGTGAAGCCTATTTTGAGGTATCTCCAAGTACAGAACACCACGGAATGCGCTTTAAGGTTAACCATAAAGAACAAGATATAGAGGTTTTAGGAACAGGGTTTAACGTAAAAGCATATAAAGATGAGACCAACATTGTTACGACATTGGTTCATGGTAAAGTTAATGTAAACCGCCGTGGTAGTCTTTATGTGTTAAAGCCAAACCAGCAATCAATTTTAAATCTTACCACTAACAAAATAACATTAAATGAAATTGATGTTTATTATGAAACTTCATGGAGATCTGGAGTATTTGCTTTTAAAGAAAAATCATTGGCAGAAATTATGAAAGTAATGTCCAGATGGTACGATATGGATGTTGTTTTTAAAGATAAATCACTTGAGAAAAAGAACTTTAGAGGGGTGTTGGGTAAGGAGCAAAATATTGAAGAAATTATGCTTGCAATTAAAAATTCAAGTTCAATAAAAAACTACGAAATAAACAATAAAACAATAATTATTAAATAAAAATATAAAGGGAACAAAGTAACGACCTCGCTAAAAGTTAAACTTTATCCCCTTATGCCATTACTAATTAACCATTGTATAACTAATTAATAACAAGCAAATTTATGGAAATTAAATTAACAAATGTGTGTTTTCTCTTCAGAAAACGGCTTTTAAAAATCATTATGAAAGCATTTATTTTTTTATGCTGTTTAACAGTATTCAGTCTCTCTCCTAATAATTTGATATCCCAAGGTTCTAAAATCAAAATAGTAGTAGATAAAACATTAACGGTCGATGAAGTTTTTGATCTTATAATGAAACAAACCGATTATAAGTTTATTTATGAAGAAGGCTTATTCGAAAACTTTCCTAGAGTTGAAGTAAAAAAAGGAATAATAAGTACAGACAAACTTTTACAAATGAGCATATCAAAAAGTGATTTAGATGTAGTTCTATCAGTAAACAACACTATCTTAATAAGGCGAAATCAAAATAAACTTTCACAAAAACAGGTATCTGGTAAGGTTTTAGATGCGGCAGGTTTACCTATTGCTGGTGCCACAGTTTTAATTAAAGGAACAACAAAAGGCACTGTAACAGATTTTAATGGAGCGTATACCATTAATGTACCAAACCCAGAAAATGTATTGGTATTTTTGTATTTAGGGTATGAAAAGCAAGAAATTCTTGTGGGAGTTAAAAGTGAAATTAATGTAACACTTAAAGAGAGCGCTCTTGAGTTAGGAGAAGTTTTGGTTACGGGATACCAAACTATATCTAGCGAACGTGCCACGGGATCTTTTTCATCATTAAACTCTGAAGATATTAAAGAACAACGTCCAAACAGTTTAAGCACGTTGTTGGAGGGGCGTATTGTAGGGTATCAAAATGGACTGTTAAGAGGCACCACTTCTATGAATGGTTTAACAACACCTTTGTATGTAGTTGATGGTTTTCCTATTGAAAAAACCAGATACACTGAATTTTTTGGTTTAGAAGAAAATTTACCCGATTTAAATTTAGAAGACATTGAAAGTATTACAGTGCTTAAAGACGCAGCTGCGGCATCAATCTACGGTGCGCGTGCAGCTAATGGGGTCATTGTGATTACAACAAAAAAGGCTAAAGCAGGACAAACCAATGTGTCGTTTTCGAGCAATTTAACTTTTTCGCCATATAGGTATTATACAGGAAACCTTACCAATGCAGGAGATATTGTTGAATTAGAACAAGAGTGGGTGCAAGGCAACCCTAATTTACAGGCAACAGACGGGAGTGCGGCAACTTATGCTGCTTCATTGTTAGATAATGCTGTTTACACAAGCCAAGGGATGCAAACCCTTTTGAATTATTATGCAGGAAACCTTTCGGAATCTCAAATGAACAGTACCTTAAATAGTTTGGGAAACTTAGGATACAAATACTATGACGATATAGAGAAATACGCAAAACGTGATCAGTATTTTCAACAGCATAACATAAGTTTTGGAAAAGCATCAAACAATAACAACTTTAATGCATCGGTAACTTATAAAGGCAATAAGTATGATGATATTTATTCGAATGATCAATCGGTAGGTATCAATTTAAAAAACACAACCGAACTAGCAAACTGGCTATCTATAGATTTTGGAACTTATGTTTATTATAATAAAAGAGAACAACAATCATATAATGCATTGAGTCCAGGGTTTAAATATCAACCGTACAATAGTTTGTTTAATGCAGATGGCACGCCTTTTATATCGACGGCTGAATCCCGTTATAACAATTCAGTTCTTCAGTCTATAACCGATTATGGTTTGTACAATATGGATATAACGCCAATGGACGAGTTTGGCAGAAACATAAACAAAGGTAAAAACTTTTCAAATAGAACTTTTGCAAAATTAAATGTAAAGTTTAGCGAATCTTTATCCTATAACGCCATGTTTCAGTACGAATATGGTATAGATCGTTCAAGCCAATTAAAAGACAAGGAATCTTATGATGTAAGAAGTACAGTAAATGGATTGGTTACAATTTCACCATCAAACACAGCTGTATATAATCTTCCCTATGGAGATATTTTGAAAGAGAGCAATCAATTCTCGAATGCTTATAATTTTCGTCAGCAGTTGAATTTTAATAAGTTATTCGATAATATACACGATGTGTCTGCTATTTTAGGTACCGAAATGCGTCATTCAAAATTAGAGTATAACGATAATACACGTTACGGTTGGGACGAGCAAACATTATCTTTTACGCCAATAAATCAAGCCAGCTTATTGCAGGTTTATGGGCCAATTTTTGGAGGATATTTAACTCAAAATAGCTTTGCAGCAGAACGAGAACTGATTAATAGATACGTGTCTTTTTACGGAAATGGAGGTTATACATATGATAGAAAATATACTTTAACAGCGAGTTTACGTTGGGATCGTTCTAATTTATGGGGCACCGATAACAAATACCAAAACAAACCAACATGGTCTGCTGGTGCCAGTTGGAATGTTGATAAGGAAACATTTTTTCAGCCTTCTTGGATTGATATGTTAAAACTGCGCTTTTCGTATGGAATAGGAGGGAATGTAGCCAAAAATTCTGCACCTTATTTAACAGCTTATTATTCTACCAATTTTAATGTTGGAGGGTTGCAAGGTGGCATTAATTCTAGACCAAATCCTGAATTATCATGGGAGAAAACCACCACTACCAATATTGGGGTTGATTTTTCAATGCTTAAACAAAGATTAAAAGGAACCATAGATTTTTATAACAAAAAAGGTGAAGATTTATTGGCTAGCAGTACAGGTATTCCAACCGAAGGTTGGGGGTACTCGACTTATACTCTTAATAATGGAGAAATGACCAATAAGGGTATTGAAGTTAGTTTAAGTGGAACCATTATAAAAACACCTTCTTTTTCTTGGGATGCAGGTATATTGTATGCACATAATAAAAACAAAGTAAACTATGTAAATGTAGAAGCTCCTGTTTATTTTTTACAGTTGGATTACCCTTCGGCTTTCCCTCGTGTGGGTAACGATTTTAATTCTATTTATGGTTATAAATGGGCTGGTTTAAGCAGTACTGGCTTACCACAAGTTAACGATGCATCAGGTAGTGCGGTATCTTATAACCCAGGAGATTTGGAAGCGATTGAAGATTATGGAACGACAGTACCAACACAAAGTGGTTCTTTTCATACTTCAGTAGCTTATAAAAACTTTTCGCTTTCCGCACTTTTTATTTACCAATTAGGACACAAAATGAGGAATTCTTTTTTACCAATGTTTGGAAATAGCTATTCTAGCGCGGCACGTGGTTATATAGCCAATATTGGTGTGGTTAACAAGAGTATTGTTGATAGATGGCAACAACCAGGTGATGAGAATTTTACCAATGTGCCTCGCGTAGTGTATGAATACGATCCTGAGTTTAGCTACGATTTGCAATCTATTTATTCTTACGCTGATATAAATATTATTGATGCTTCCAATATAAGATTGAGCAATGTCTCTTTAGCATATCAATTGCCTACAAACTTAACCAACAAACTGCATTTGCAGAATATTCGTTTGAATTTTAATGTTGAAAATGTATTTACTATGGCAAAAAGTAAAGATGCTAAATACCTTCTTGGAGGTTACCAAACACCAAATTTCGTTTTTGGCTTAAATGTTAATTTTTAAATTATTAAATTAAAAGATAACACAATGAAAAATATATATTATAGTATTATTTGCTCTTTGATAATGAGCATTACTTTTACCTCATGTGAAGATTATTTGGACGATGTACCAAAAGGGTCTAAAATACCACAAACATTGGCAGATTTCGAAGCTTTAATCCGTAACGAGTACACTAACCATACCGTTAATGTAAATCAAGCTTTAAATCTGTTAAATGATAAATATGTTACCGCAGCTACATTGGCATTCGACAGATTGACCAATGCCAATTATCTTTGGGATGAGTCTGCGAATCGAATAGAGCTAAATATGTCAGATGAAGGGACTTATTATTTCAGTTATTCGGCAATCTCCACATTTAATTTAATTATCGAGAATGCGTTGGTAACAACTGAAGCAGATGAAGGAGAACAAAGAGAATTGTGGGCAGAAGCCAAGGTGTTGCGTGCCATGAGTTATTTTAATTTAGTTAATTACTATGCAGATACTTATGAAGCTTCAACTGCAGCATCTAAACTATCGATACCTTTAATTACAAGTGCCAATATAAATGCACCAAGTACTCAGGTAAGCATTCAAGAGATGTATGATTTTATTCTTAAAGACGTAGAAGAAGCTTTACCGTATTTACCAGCCGTTTCACAAACAGTATTACATCCAAATTTGGGTACAGGCTATGCTTTTTATGCCCGTGTTTATTTGCAAATGAATAATTATACTGAGGCTTTAAGATATGCCGATATGGCTTTAGCTGAAAATGATGCGCTTTATGATTGGACATCGTTTTATAATGCCAATGAAACAATTATAGAAAACCCAGATTCTTATACTAGCTTGCCATCACCAATGGGATACAATTATGTTGAAAATTATAATTATCGCCATGGTGCAGTTGCTCGTTTTGCCTCAGAGAATGATATTTCAATAGAGCGTGCCGAACGGTTTGAAACAGGTGATGCACGTTTTTTATCGCGTTGGAAAATCAGAACCGTAGGCGCCGAAACCTTTTATAAAGCAACCCTGTCTGGCAATTTTAATTATGGTGGCATTACATCTGTAGAAGCTTATTTAATAAAAGCCGAATGTTTGGCTCGTGATGGTGCAATTAATGATGCTATGGACGTTTTAAACCAAGTTCGAAAAACACGTATTCTAGTCGATGAATATGAAGATTTAACGGCAGCAAATAAAGCAGAAGCTATAAATGCTATTTTAAAAACTAAAAACAACGAGCTTATTTTAACCATTGTTCCTTTTTGTGATGCGAGACGTTTAAATGCTGAAGGGATTTATCCCGTTAGTTTTTCAAAAACTTTTAACGGTACAGCGTATTCATTAGCATCAGACTCCCATTTATGGACGATGCCGTTCCCACAAGGCGCAACCGATAATCCAGGAAACGGAACGCTTACCCAAAACGTAGAAAAATAAAAATAATCAAGGCTTCAGCCTAATGAGGCCTTGGTTTAAAACAAAATCATTCAAAAAATGAAAAATCTTATAAATAAGGTTTTAGGCCTGTGCTTAATTCTAATAGTAGTTTCTTGTAAACAAGAAGCAAACAAAAGTAAAAATGAATCGTATCAACTAGAAGGACAAATTGCAGGTCTTGTAGATGGTACGGTTGTAAAACTAGTTCCGGGAGCTACGCATTCCAGTGATTCAGCTGTAGCAGAAACAGCACTTAAAGATGGAAAGTTTTCCTTTTCGGGTAAACTCGAAGAACCTCGTTTTTTTTATATCATGTTTGGTAACAATAAAGGGGCAATTCCTGCTATGTTGGAAAATTCAAATATTAAAATAGCAGCAACAGGAATGGTTTCAGATTCAGAAAATGGGAGAATTAGTTTTAAAGACGAAGTCGTAGAAGGTTCAGAATCTCATGACTATTATCTAAAAGAAACGGCCTTTAGAAACGAATTAAATAAAGATTACCAAGATTATCATAAAGGCACAGAAGAGTTGGTTAAAATTTACGCTAAAGCTCGTGTAGATGGTAATAAAAAGATAATGGACTCTATTGAAAATATGCCAGAGTATAAATTATTTGAACAAAAAGAAAAGGCATTTTTCGATAAGGTAAAGTTAACTTCCGAAAACCTTATAACTAAACATAAAGATAGTTGGTGGGGGCCTTTTTTTATGCTGACTCAGTATTCATATTTTACGCCTGAGCAAAAACCAGTTTTCGAACAGTTTTCCGAAGCTGCCAAAAATAGTTATTATGGGAAAGTAGCAAGAGAGGAGTTGTACCCTAAATCATTGATAGGGACCAATGTTGCCAATTTTAGTTTAAAAGATAAAGATGGCAAATCTTTTAAAGCTAAAGACATTATTTCTGGCAAAAAGTATATTCTAATAGATTTTTGGGCATCATGGTGCGCACCATGCCGTAAAGAAATTCCTAATTTAAAAGAGGCTTATAAGAATTATTCGGATAAAGGATTCGAAATTCTTAGCATCTCCATAGATAAAGATCAAAAAGCATGGCATAAAGCATTGGGGCAAGAAAATATGCCTTGGCCAAATCTATATGATGATGGTAAAGTGAGCAATTCGTTTAAAGTAAAAGCCATACCCGCTACTTTTTTAGTTGATGAAAATGGTGTTGTTGTCGAGGATAATTTAAGAGGTGCAGCTTTAGAAGAGAAATTATCAGAACTATTAAAATCCTAAGTAAAAAATCATTAAGATGAAAAAGCCAATATTAAAAAGTAGTGTGTTAATTTTTATAGTACTATTAACTTCATGTTTAGATAAACCATCAAATAAAACATTCTTCGGTTATACTATTAATGGTCAAATAGAAAATATGTCAGAAGGAATTGTATACCTTGAAACCACAGAAGAGGGTAATCAAGTTATCGATTCTGCAATAGTTACACAAGGTAAATTTTCATTTCAAGGGCAGGTTCAAGAACCCTTTTTATATAGTATAAAAGAAAAGGGTAAACCATATGGAGCCACGTTTATTTTAGACAATGAAATTATAACTTTCCAGGGAAAGAAAGATTCTTTGTATTTGGCTGAAGTTAAAGGTACAAAACAAGATTCTATATATAAATCGTATTATAAAAATGAATTTTCAAAAATTCAAAAAGTAGCATTTCCAGTATACCAGTTTTCAGATTCATTGCATAAAATAGATGTTTTAGATGCGCGTATTGAAAAAGGTAAACTTTCAAAAAAGCATCAAGCCATAATGGATGAAAAATGGAAAAAACTTGATACACTTTCTATTAAATTAACTTCAGAATATGTTGCTAAACATTCAAATGATTTAGGGGCTGCTTTAGTTATAAATGAACGATTTATTACATATCCTAATCCAGAAGTTGCCAAAAAATTATACGAAGTATTAACACCAGAAGTGAAGCAATCGTTTTACGGAAAAAAAGTAAAATCTGCATTAGAAACCTTCGAAAGAGTAGCCGTTGGTGTTTTTGCTCCAGAATTTTCACAAGGAACCCCTGAAGGCAAAGAAATGAAGTTGTCAGATTTTAAAGGTAAATACGTTCTAATCGATTTTTGGGCTAGTTGGTGTGGACCGTGCAGAAAAGAAAATCCAAACGTTGTTATGGCCTACAACAACTATAAGGATAAAGGTTTTGAAGTTTTTGGTGTGTCTTTAGATGATAAAAAAGATAAATGGATTCAAGCCATTGAAAAAGATGGATTAACATGGCCTCATGTTTCGGATCTTAAAGGGTTTAAAAATGAAGCAGCACAGCTATACGGGGTACAGGCCATACCTCAAAATTTCTTGGTATCTCCTGATGGTAAAATTTTAGCAGTAAATCTAAAAGGGGAGGAATTACAAAAAAAATTAGCTGAAATTTTTAAAGGGTAAAACAATTATAATGCGGTACAAGAACATTTTTTACAAGTGTTCTTGTACCACTATTAAAACCATTTGATAAAATTAAGCCATAATTTTTATTTAAACTTTTTATAATGGTTTATTATAAATTGATTACTATTTCATACAATCTTTTAAAATGCTCAAGGCTCTTGAAATATGTCCTTCAACGGTTTTTATCGAAATATTTAATTTTTCGGCAACTTCAATGTATTTAAGCCCCATCATTTTGTTTTCATAAAATACAAGTCTGCATCTATCTGGTAGGTTTTCAATACATTTCCTCAGTTTTTTTAAGCGCTTGTTTTTTTCATCTTGATTGGTTTCCATAGCTTGAATCATAGCCGTATAATAGTAAGAAGCCAATAAATTGTTCTTTTTTTTAACTTGTCTATATTTTTCCATAAGGGTTGTATATGCTGTTTTATATAAGTAGCCACTTAAGGACGTTTTTATGGAAAGATTCTTTCTGTTGGTCCAAATTTTTAAAAAAACATCTTGAACAACATCTTCTATGATAGCAGTGTCGTTTGTATAACCAGTAAGGAAGGTGCATAATTTTTGATAATATTCTGAATATAAGTTTTCAAAAACGACACTATCCCCCTCATTTAAGGCTTTTAGAATAATATTTAAATCTTCATTTTTATTCAAACTAACAGGCTATTATTAAGGAGTGTTATGCAAATGTGAAAAAAAAATTAAATTATTAGGGGGTTTTTAATCTTTTTTACATCATTATAGTAAAAAGATAGATAATCGATGAAAAAACACGAGGTCGATAGATTAATAATTAGGCTTATTGATAATTCCATTTCAGATGAAGAATCGGATAAATTGGCAACTTGGTTAGAAAAACCAGAAAACCTAAAGTACTTTAATGAATTTATAGAGTTAAATCATTTAATAAATTCTCAAAGGAAGTTTGACCATAACTATTCGTTAAGGGAATTTGTTAAAACAACACAGAGTAAAAGCAAACACCTTAATATGGGGCTGTTTTATGCTGCAGCATCAGTTGTAATTCTTATTTCAGTAGTTTTCTTTTTTAACAAAAGAGATACAGGAAATAATATAATAACACCTGTGATTGTGAATAACAATATTAAAATAGGCACCGATAAAGCAACTTTAACTTTAGAGAATGGTACTGTAATATCTTTAGAAAAAGGACAAAAGTATATTTCAAGTAATTTAGAGAGTACGGGAGAAGCATTGGTTTATAAATCTACAAACACCAATAACACCTCTGAAGTTTTGTATAATTACTTAACCATTCCTAGAGGTGGCCAGTTTCATGTAATATTATCCGATGGCACAGAAGTTTGGTTAAATTCTGAAACGCAGCTAAAATATCCGGTTGCTTTTGTTGAAGGTGAAACAAGGAAAGTAGAACTTGTATATGGTGAAGCCTATTTTGAAGTATCTCCAAGTACCGAGCATTACGGTAGTAAATTTAGAATGTTAGCAAAGGGACAAGAAATTGAAGTCCTTGGTACCGAATTTAATGTAAAAGCCTATCAGGATGAAACATTTATTTACACTACATTGGTTGAGGGTAAAGTGGCATTAAACACACTAAATAGCTCTAAAATTCTAACACCAAACGACCAGTCTGTTTTAAACACCAAGACGAATGCTATAGCTATTAAACAAGTCAATACGTATTACGAAACTGCTTGGAAAAAAGGCTTCTTTGCATTTAAAAATAAATCGCTTAAAGACATTATGAAAGTCTTGGAAAGATGGTACGATATAGAGGTTGCATTTGAAGACGAGGCATTGGAGACTGTCGAGTTTAAGGGAGTACTAAGTAAAAACCAAAATATAGAGGAAATACTCATACTAATTAAAAACACAAATTATATAAATGCCTATGAAATAAACAACAACAAAATTGTTATTAAAAAATAGAAAAAGGGACAAAGATTCAGCTCGCCAAAGTTAAACACCTTATCCCTTCAATATTTAGATTATTAATTAATTAAAACATGTTTAACTAACTAACAACGAACAAATTTATGGAAATTAAATTAACCGATAGACTTTTTAACACTATAAAGAAGTCATTGAAATTGATTATGAAAACATTCATGCTCCTTTTCTGTACAGCAGTATTTAGTTTTAGCCCAATAGATATTATCTCTCAAAATGCTGAAATTAAAATTGACTCTGACAGGGTCGTAACTGTAGACGAAGTTTTTGACCTCATCATGAGTCAAACCGATTACATATTTATATATCAAGTAGATATGTTTAAAAATTTCCCGAAAATTAGATTATATAAGGGCAAAATTAAAGCTAACCAATTGTTGAGCGAGAGTTTGTCAACATCCGATTTTAGTTTTAGTGTCTCTAAGGATAAAAAAACAATTATTATTCAGGAGATTGTTAACACAATGCAAGAAGTGGTTATCAAAGGAACCGTTGTTGATGAGAAAGGATTGCCGTTGCCAGGTTTTACAGTTTATGTAACTAATAATAAGCCTTCGAGCTCTTATTTGAACAGAGAGTTCTTAATCAGAGGTACCTCAACAGATTTTGATGGAAAGTTTTCAATAAAAGCAGAAGTTGGCTATTACCTAGTCGTATCCGGAATAGGGTATCAATTTCATAGTGAGCAAATAACTGCGGATAAATCAGTATATAACATAGTCCTTAAGGAAGAAGTTAGCGCCTTAGAGGAAGTATTAGTGGTAGGATATGGAACCACCAAAAAGAAAGATTTAACAGGATCGGTAGGTTCTGTAGATTCTGAAGATATACAACAAATTAAAACACAAACTATCGACCAGGCTTTAGTGGGTAAAATCGCTGGGGTTTATGTTCAGAGTAGAGGCGGACAACCTGGTGCAGGAGCTTTTGTTCAGATTAGAGGTTTAAGTCAAATTAGAGGAGATAATCAACCATTATATGTGGTTGATGGCGTTCCTATTACAACCACACCTAATACCGAAGCATTAGGATTAATTAACTACGGGGAAAGAGAAAATCCTTTACTAGCTATTAATCCTGAAGATATAGAAAGAGTCGATATTTTGAAAGATGCATCTGCAGCCGCTATATATGGTTCACGTGCTGCCAATGGGGTTGTTATTGTCACTACAAAACGAGGAAAGCGTAAACAAACCCCACGATTTTCATTTAATACAAGTTCTACAATCCAGAACCCCGTAGATACTTATGACTACTTGAGCGCATCAGAGTATATTGATTGGGCCCAAGTTAATGCACAAAAGGTCTTAGATCAGTACCCGCCAATATATTGGCCTTTCTTTCCACAAGAGTACGCCATGGTAAATGATCCCGATAACTTTTTTGGAACAGCAGATACCGACTGGCAAGATTTAATTACGAATAAAAATGCACTGTGGACCCAATATAGCTTTAATGTAAGTGGAGGAACTGAAAATGTAAACTACTTTACGTCTTTTGGGATTTCAGATCAAGATGGTGTTATGATTGATAATAATTTTAAACGCTATACTTATAGTGCTAATATAGATGCTTTGGTGACCAAGAACTTCAAGGTAGGAACTTCTATTAACTATAATTATTCTATAAATAAAAATAAAGGCTTTAACTCACTAAGCCAAGGCGCTTTTAGACCAGATTTACCTGCTTATAATGAAGATGGCTCTTATGCCACTTTTACAGGGCCTTATGGAGAACAATATACAGCACTTGGAAATGGAAAACAGCTAAGAAATAAAGCGATTTCAAAAAACCTTTTTGGAACGGTCTATGGTGAGGTCGAAATTTTAGATGGTTTAAAGTTTAGATCACAAATTAATATAAGTGTTAATGAGGATAGAACAGATAATTTTTCAACATCAAAGTCAGAGAATGCTTTGTTTCAGGGCTTATATTATGCTAGACCAGGAGCAACTTTAGGAGTGCAAACCAATAATGGATGGTCTACAACGTTTGCTAATACTTTAAATTATAATAAAACCATTAACGATGGTCACACAATTGATGCTGTATTAGGGGTTTCTTGGGACCGTAGCAGATATGATGCAGAATCTCAAAGCTATAGAGGTTTTCCGGATGATGATATTTTAGTTAATATTAATTCAGCGAGCTTTTTTGATGAGGCAGACAGTGAGCATTTACAACAAGGCTTAAATTCGTTATTTGGAAGAATAAACTATAATTATAAGGGTAAGTATCTAGCAACGTTTACAGCGCGTAGAGATGGTTCTACTAAATTTGGACCAGATAATCAGTATGGATTTTTTCCTTCTGGAGCAATTGCTTGGAACATGCATAATGAAGATTTTCTACAAGGTAATGCCTTTATTAGTCAATTAAAATTAAGAGCTTCTATGGGACGTGTTGGATCAGATAATCTCCCGTCTTTTACTTACTTGGCTTATTATCAGTCGCTTGAAAATAATGACTCCTTCTATGATGGACAAAACGGCATAGCGGTTACAGGCGTGCCTAATACAGGAATTAGATGGGAAGAAACAGACCAGTTGGATTTGGGATTGGAATTTGGATTGTTTAATAGCAGAATAAACGGTGAAATTATTTACTACGAAAAAAACACCTCTGGTATTATTCTTTTTTCCCCAATACCTTCCGAAACAGGGGTAACATCATGGAATACCAATATAGCAGATGTGTCCAACAACGGCTGGGAGTTTACCATTGGAAGTGATGTTATACGAAATGAAAACTTTAATTGGAATACATCTTTTAACATTTCAACGGTTAAAAACAATGTGGAACATTTATATGGGGCAAATACAGGTACACAATCAGGCATTGTGGAAGGGCAACCTATAGGGGTGATTGTTGGTTATGATGTCATTAAAATTGCCCAAACACAACAAGAAATAGATGATCTTAACGCAGCAGTTGGTGGCATGTATCAATCAACTTTAACCCAGCCTGGTGATTATGTATTTAGGGATATTACAGGTGATGGTGTTGTTACTACAGATGATAGAGGGCCAATAGGTAATCCAAATCCAGATTTCTTCGGAGGTTGGAACAACCAACTTACTTATAAGAATTGGAACTTTACCATGAATTGGAATTTTGTTAAGGGTACTGAAAGAGTATTCCAACCAATATCAGACTTGTATTATATTGATGCCAATAGTAATATAACTTCGCTGGCACTTGATACGTGGTCCACAGATAATACAGATGCACCTTATGCAAGACATGGTTCTCCAACCAATGGGTTTACGCCTACCTCGCGCGCTGTTGTAGATGCTTCTTATATTAAGTTAAGATCGGCCTCAATTGGTTATAACTTACCTAAAGACTGGTTTGGTAATTTAGGGGTTACAAATGCAAAATTAACGCTTAGCGGAAACAATCTATTAGCGATAACCAATTATCCAGGATTAGACCCTGAAGATGTCATAAATTTTGGTTTTGCCAACAGAAGCACAAATTTTAATGCAGACAATGGCAGGTCTTATCCAAATACGAGGTCTTTTACTTTTTCTGTAAATATTACTTTTTAGTAACAGGATAAAAGAGGTTGAATTAAAACTAAAAAATTTAAAACATGAAAAATTCATTTTATATATATACCATGTTAGCTTGTTTAATTACAAGCTTGCATTCTTGCCAGTTAACCGAAGAGTTAGATGATTATAAACCGTTGTACGCTCTTGAAGCTGAAACGGCAATCAATACCCAAGAAACAGCGGAATTGGCTCTTGTGGGGGCGTATGCTACTTTCAGACAAAAAAGTTCAGGAGGGGCTTTTCCAGATATGCTATTAACCCCAGATATTTTGAGTGGCTATAGCACAGTAGGTCCTTTTTATGTGACTAGACCAGAAAATGCAGGGTTCATCTCAAATAACCCATTAGCAACTGGAACAAGTACAACTTTGAGAATTTATACAGGGCTATACGATTTAATTAATAGAACGAATTGGTTGATAAACGCTGTTGATAAACTGGATGATAATGTTTTTGAGCCAGCATCTAGACGCATGGAAATTATAGCAGAAGCAAAAACACTAAGAGCTTTAGGGCATTTCTATCTGTTACGTAATTTTGGGCAGTTTTATGATACAAGTTCAGAGTATGGGATTAACCTAAGATTAGAACCAGTTAGGTCTGATGAGGCTTTCCCTAGAAATACTGTTGCCGAAACTTATGATGCCATTTTAACAGATTTGGATGCTGGAATTTTAGAAGGTCCCGAGCTAAGATCTAAACGATATACAAATAAGGTTTTTGCAAAAGCATTAAAAGCTAAAGTGTTATTGTATATGGGGCAGTACCCAGAATCAGCTACTTTGGCAAAAGATGTCATTGACAATTCAGGTTCAAATTTTATGTTAGAGCCTACTTATGGAGCAATCTTTGACGAACATGAGTCTACGGCTATTTTCAATAGTTCTGAAATTTTGTTTGGAACAAGTGGAGAACCAAATGCAGGCATTGGAATTGGTAACTTTTATAGTGGTTTTTCCGCAACTATTACTCAAAAGTATCTGGATGCTGTTGGTGGCTCTATGGATATTAATGGTCAAATAATTGATATTGATGGCACTCAAAGAGCTGATGCTATTGTTTTTGAGAATTTTTCGTATGGAGGTTTTTATTCAACTAAATATACCTCATATTTCACTTCTGGAGATTATGAAATGATCTATCATATGCGTATGGCAGAAGTGTATTTGATTCTGGCTGAAGCAAGTGCTAGAGCTAATAACGCTGTAACAACAGACGCTTTGAATGCTCTTAACGCCGTACGATTGAGAGCGGGAGCAGCTACTACTGGAGGTGATGGTTTTGAAACCTATCCGGCTACTATTGGTTTAGATCAATTTCTGACTGCAGTGCGTTATGAAAAATTAGCAGAATTGTACCAAGAAGGAGGCGAGAGCTGGTATGATTTAATCCGTTATGATTATGCTGATGGATTTGATTCTGGTTTCATGGTGTCGGATATCAAACCGACTGCTACAGACCCCGATAAATTTATACTGCCAATACCTACCGAATCTATAGATGCAGGTGGAAATGTTGTAGCACAAAACCCAGGATACACTAATTAATCTTTAGTATTTATAGCCTAACACATACGGACGTGTGTGTTAGGTTATATCATCGTTTATATCATCTTTAAATTTTTTCAAAATGAAGCATATTTTTTTCATTATAGTCTTTTGCACCCTAAATTTTACTAATGGCCAATCGTGCAAAGTTAAAATTCAAGCCATATCATCATCTTATCATGGAGATTGTAAAAGTGGATTAGCCCATGGGCAAGGAGAGGCAACGGGAACCGATAGGTATTCAGGAAGCTTTAAAAAAGGATACCCAGAAGGACAAGGCACTTATACATGGAAAAATGGAGATGTTTATGAAGGAGAGTGGAAAAAAGGTATGATGGATGGAGAAGGAAAACTTACAGTAAGTAATGGAACAGTAAAAACGGGATTTTGGAAAAAAGGGGATTATTTAGGCATACATAAAAATCCTTTTATAAAATTAGATAAATCACCAAACATATCATCTTATACGCTTAATAAAGATGCTAAAAGCCAAAACAATTCTATTAGGTTTTATCTCAGAAAAGATCAAAACGTTGAAAACAATCCAGAGATTAATGTTGTGGTTCACAATGGAAATTTCACAAACTTGATTCAATCTGGGCTTTTTACAGAAATTCAAAACGTTACTTACCCATTTAAGGCTAAAGTTTTCTTCGGAACAGAATTTATTGAATTCGAAATTTATCAACCTGGTTTTTGGAACATTAAAACAGATATCACCAACATTAATGGATTAAACACAAAAAATTAAAAAATGAAAAACATACTATCAATACTATTGGTATTAGTAATATCTAATACATTAAATGCTCAAGGTATCAATTTTGAACACACTACGTTTAAAGAAGCCTTATCCAAAGCCAAAGCAGAAAACAAAATGCTGTTTATGGATTGCTTTACTACGTGGTGCGGGCCCTGCAAAAAAATGTCAAAAGAAGTGTTTCCTCAAAAAGAGGTTGGTGATTATATCAATGCCAATTTTGTAAGCATAAAAATGGATATGGAAAAAGGGGAAGGTATTGATTTGACAAAATATTACAATGTAAAAGCGTTCCCTACTTTATTATTTATGGATGCCAATGGTAAAGTATTACATACCAAAGTTGGTGGTTTAGATACAGAAGCTTTTATAGAAGAAGCAAAGAAAGCAAGCGACCCCACAAAGCAATTTGCATACATAGAAAAACAATATCTGGACGGCAATAGGGATTTAAAAGTAGTATCGGAATATATTAAAGGACTTTATGATGGTTTTAAAATGGATGCCGCAAAAGTGGTTGGAAAGGATATTATTCCTTCGTTAACAAAAGAACAATATAGTACAGAAGAAGGCTTTACGATTTTGGCATATACTGGTGTTGGCTATAACAGTGAACCCTATAAGTATGTCCTAAAAAACAAGGATAAACTGATTGCTAATGAAAAAATAGGCCAGGAAAGCGTAGATTATCTAGTAAGCAATGCCATTAATGATTATGTCATGGAAGTTGTTAAAACAGGCACTTTAGAAGAGGTTAAAGCAGCTATTGAAACCACAAAAAAAGATTTTGTTTCTCCGTATCAGGACATGATGGAAAATAATTGGATCCATGAGTTTTATCTGGCAAATAAACAATTTGAAAAATGGTTTGATTCCAATATCAAACAAGCCGAATCCGAAGCAGACAAAAATACAAAACAACGCATTCTTATTAATACATGTTATAGAGTGGCTACAGACTCCATCTTTGAACCAAACAATGAGATATGCAACAAAGCCATACATGCAATCGAAAAATTAAAAGCTGATAACAAAGATTTTCTAGCCTCTTATTATTGTCTGGCTACATTATATAAAAAAGCAGGAAATAAAGAGAGCGCTTTAATAAATATCAATGATTATGCAAGGAAATGTGAAGAACAAGATGTAGAGATTAGTAGTCGAGCTAAAGATTTAAAATCTGAAATAGAAAAAATATAATTAATTAATCTAAAAAAAATTACTAATGAAGAAAATCATAACACTTGTAGCAGTTTGCATTGCCGTATTAGCGTGTAAACAAGAGAAGCCTTTAGAGGATGGAAACTATCGCATTAATGGCACCGTAACCGGATTGGAGAATGGTGAAGTTTACTTAATAAATTATCCTGATGTAGATACGGTAATAGTAAAAAATGGAAAATTTACCATAGAGAATAATATTAAAGAAAAAGTACAGGCTTTATATATGGCCAAAAGTCCCAATTTACAACAAATGAAAAGGGAGGAAGTTGCCTCTTTATTAATTGAACCTAAAATCATGGATCTGGATTTAAACTATCAAGATTTTTCTAAATCTAAATTAACAGGGTCAATTTCGCAAGATGATCAATATAGATTAGATAAGATAAGAATCGAAATTGCTGATAATTATAAAGAGGAACAAAATTATTTTGATTCTGTTAGAGAAAAATATAGCGAGGCTGCAAAAGCAGGTGCAAGTGAAGAAGAGTTGGAAGCGATTAAATATGAAGACAATGACGCAAGAGGCAAACTGGAACCCATGTGGGAAAAACAAAAAGAGGCCACCTTGCAATTTATTAAAGACAACCCCAAATCGTATGTAAGCCTTCAATCATTAAGGTATCAAATTAGTGATTTGAAGTATAATGAGGCTAAAGCTATATTGGAACAACTTAATCCAGCTTACTTAAAAACAGAATTGGGAAAGGGAATTATCAATGATATTGAAAAGTTGCGAATAGGTATACCGGGTGCCAAAGCAGCTAATTTTGAAACGGTTGATATTAATGGAGATTCTTTAAAGCTTGATGATTTTAAAGGAAAATATGTGTTAATAGATTTTTGGGCTTCTTGGTGTGTGCCTTGTAGAAAAGGCAATCCACACTTAATTAGCTTGTATAATAAATACCATCCAAAAGGATTGGAGATCCTTGGGGTATCAGATGACGACCGCGCTCACGATAAATGGAAAAAAGCTGTTGAGAAAGATGGTATAGGTATATGGCACCATGTACTACGTGGTTTGGAATATAAAAAAGGCACTTATGAGCGAATTAATATGGATAAAGATATCAGCGATAGCTATAACATCCATACGTTACCAACAAAAATACTTGTTGGTCCAGATGGTATTATTGTTGGACGCTATGGTGGCGGTGGAGAAGACGATGCTGCGATGGACGCTAAGTTAGCAGAACTGTTCGAGACAAACTAAAAAGCAAAATCAAATGACCTTTTATACCAAATCAATGAGACTTTTCAGTTTGGCAACTTTGCTTATATCATCAATGTTGTTTGCCCAGCAGGTTGAAAAAAGTAAAATAGCCATAAAATATGCAGAAACCATTACGGTTGATGATTTAAGGGATAACCTAAATATTCTAGCGTCAGATGCTTTGGAAGGACGTGAAACAGGAACACGAGGCCAAAAAATGGCAGCTGCTTTTATAAGCAGCGATTTTGAATCCAATGGCTTACTTGCCCCAGTGGATAGAGAAATAAATGATTCTTATTTTCAGACTTTTAAACTCTTTGCATCATCGCCGGCAGAGGGTTATATAAGAATAAACGATAAGACCTATACGGCTAATACCGATTTCTTTTACTCAGGGAATCCTATAAATATGGAAGAATTGGAGTCTAAGCTCGTTTTCTTAGGAACAGGGGAAAGGGAAGATTTTCTTAAACAGGACCTAAGAGGGAAATCCGTGTTTGTTTTAAACAAAGATATGCAAAAAATGAGGGGTATACTGCATTTGGCGGATAGCCTTAGTATAAATGCTATTTTCACGCCTTTAGCCCAAACGGAAAGTGAGTTTCAAAATATAACCACAAGAGTGAAGGGCTTTTTTGAACAAACTCAAATCACACTATCAGATCCGGCCCAAGTTAAAACACCCACTATTGGTTCGGTGTATTTATCACCACAGTTAACCGAGTTTCTTCTGGGTAAATCCATAAGTGAATTACAGGCATGGATAGATAGTAAAAAAAGTTATAAAAGCATAAAAGCAAAACCCTTTAAATATAAGATCAATAAGAAAGTAAAAACCATTGAATCCGAAAATGTATTGGGAATGATCGAAGGTACCGACCTAAAAGATGAGGTAATAGTCATTTCCTGCCATTACGACCACATAGGTATTACAAATGGAGAAATCAACAATGGAGCCGATGATGATGGTTCAGGAACTTCTGCCATTATGGAAATGTCTGAAGCATTTGCACAAGCCGTCAAAGATGGTAACGGACCAAGAAGAACTTTGTTGTTTATAGCATTTACAGGAGAGGAAAAGGGTTTGTTAGGTTCAGAACATTATGCGGACCATCCTATTATACCCTTGGAAAATACTATTGTGAATTTGAATATCGACATGATTGGTAGAAAAGATGATCCACATCCCAACAATGACAATTATGTGTATTTGGTGGGGTCGGACAAGCTTTCCGGTCAACTCCATAACATCAGCGAAGCAGTTAATAGCGCCTATTTCAATTTAGATTTGGATTATACCTATAATGACGAAAATCATCCAGATCGTATTTATTACAGATCCGATCATTGGAATTTTGCCAAAAACAACATTCCCGTTATTTTCTATACCAATGGATTTCATCCAGATTATCATAAACCAACCGATACCGTCGATAAAATTGAATTTGAATTGTTAAAGAAAAGAACCCAGCTTGTATTTTATACGGCTTGGGAATTGGCGAATAGAAATGATAGACCCCTAGTGGACAAAAAGAACTAGCATGGAAAATACGCTTACCTTAAAAAGCCAAATCATATAAAATAATTAAAAAGATTAAAATGAAAAAAATACGTATTCATACATTCATAATGTTAATGGCAATGTCATTCTTGTATAACTGCAACGGTAAACAAGATAAAACAAACCGCCAACAAAACGATGGCTATAGTGTTCACGGAACCATCAAAGGGCTACAAGATGGAAAAATTTATCTAAATCACAACGATGTTGTTTCTAGAACTTCAAAGGTATTGGACAGTGCATCAATAAAAGATGGGAAATTTACTTTTACGGGATTTATAGACCATCCAGATCAAGTGACTTTAGTAAGTGGCGATAAGTATATAAGATTCTTTTTAGAGAATACTGAAATTGAAATTTTTGCAGATGTGACGATACCTGTTGAAAGATATGAAGGAATAAAAGCTACAATAAAAGGTTCCAAGTTAAATGATTTATATCAAGAGCAGCAGGCCAAGGAAAAAGCTATAGTGGAACAGGAAAAATACGCTGAACTATCAAAACTGGAAAAAGCATATCAAAAGGCGCAACAAGAGAGAGACAGGGAAGAAGGTAAGAAAATTTATGAAGCTTTAGAAAAGTTTAAAGATCTATCCAGTGAACGTTCCAAAGAACTGATGAACTCCAAAGTCAAATTTATTGACAAGCATCCAAATTCACCTGTTGCACCTGAAGTACTGGGTTATATGTTTTCAGAAAGTTCTTTATCCAGAAATCAAATGGATGATATTATGGGTAAATTATCAGGAGATGCCAAGAATACCAGTATGTACCATTATTTTGATGACGAATACCAAGCTATTAAACGTACAAGTCCCGGAGAAAAAGCACCTGAATTCACGCTCAAAACACCTAATGGAGAAGACTTTTCTTTGTCTGATATTAAAGATAAATACATATTGATCGATTTTTGGGCATCATGGTGCAAGCCATGTCGCGCATCTTATCCCCATTTAAAGAAAGTGTATTCAAAATATAAAGACAAGGGGTTTGAAGTGTTAGCGGTATCTACAGACAGTGATCACGAAGCATGGAAAAAAGCCATTAAAGAAGACCAAACTACTTGGATTCATGTGGTAGATACTTTTAACCGTCCCGGATTTCCATCAGACACAGGTACGCTTTATGCGGTTCCTTTTTTACCAACAACCTATTTGTTAGATAAAAATGGTGTGATTTTAGCCAAAAATTTATCACCAGATGAGTTGGATCAAAAAATGAAAGAATTGTTCGGTTATTAAAATTCAATTAAAACATATTACAATGAAAAACTTAAGAGAAAAAATGACACTGTTTTTATTATTGCTTGCCCTAGGGCTTACTTATGGTCAACAAAAACAAGACGTAAGTGTGTTATATGTTGGGTTTGATCCAAGTATACCGTTTCCTGAAGAATTGATAAATAGCGTAACACAAAATGGAGGTATGACCCCAGAGCGGTTTAGGGAAGATTATAAAACCAGATTGCCTGAATTTAAAAAATACCTTCAGGATTATTTTGAAGTTGTAAAAACGATTGATGCCAGAAACTATAAAACGGAAATGTCAGCAGATTATGATGTCACTATTTTTGATCAGACTATAGAACCATGGAAACCTAAAGTAAGCGAAATGGTTGATGGTAATATGAAGTATGAACCGGCTAAATACTTAACCGAAGATTTTGATCATGCAACGATTTTTATAGGCCACACGTCACCAGTTATGGGTCAAAGTGTAGGTACGAAACTAGATTGGTTATGCTTATGCTTAGATGCAGATGCACACCATTTAAAGACAGATCATCCCATATTTAAAGGGCCTTTTCCTGTAGAATTGACTTTTGAAACCAAACCTACTCCAGAAGGTATTTTTCATTATCCATCAGGAAAGCATGTACCAAAAGAAATCCCTATGTGGCGTGTGCAAAAAGAAGGTTATATAGAAGGTAAAGGTTACCGAGTAGGAATGGTATCGCGTGGCGATGGTTTTTTTGATTCTCCTGATGCCGAGTATATTTCTAGTGGAGTAAATACTAAAGATGTTGGAGCTGTCGCTATAGGTCGCCATGGTAATTTCTTTATGTGGGGGTTTTCAGGTTCCCCGGATTATATGACAGACGAAGCAAAACAAGTGTTTGCCAATGCCGTAGTGTACATGAAACAATTTAAAGGACAAAAACCGATTGCTAGAAAATACAATGACCGGATTGCTACCAAAGATTATATTGATGATATGATAGAGAGGTTAGACAAAGATTCCTTTGAAGACACCAGATTATATTATGAAGATATGAATAAACAAATGGCACAAACAGTTGAAACCCTTAAAAAAAAGAAGGAAAAAGGGGAACAGCTTACCGAAATGGATGAAATGATCATAAAAGCACAGTCAAAACCAATGCCTATACCCAATTGGGAGCAATATGTACAACAAGTTTCAAGAGAGTTTTTTAAACCAGAATATGTTGATAATGTTGAAGCATTGAAACAATTCTTAAGCGACAATAGAAAATATATGTATTCTGAACCCGATGCTTTTTATTCATTACAAATTGATGAGGATCTAAAAAAGTTAGGAGTTGGTAATGACGAAAAAACGATGTTTCCTATGTGTATTGATCTACTGAAAGACGCTGGTAAATCTGAAATGTCCAAGCGTATCCTTAAGCGCTATACAGGTATGGAGAAAACCCAAAAGGAATGGAACCATTGGTATGTCAACAATCAGGACAAATTGTTTTTTACAGAAGCAGGTGGGTATAAATGGTTAATAGATACTACAAAATGAGAAAAACTATTAAGATTAGTTTCATTCTGGTTTGCAGCCTAATTTCTACTTTGACTTTTTCACAAAACCAAATGGATGATGGTTTTAAGCAATTAGTAAATGAAGCATCTAATAAATTAGGGGTAAGTCAGCCAAATATGTCAGATCCTGTTACAGTAAATGCAGTGGTTGTTTGGAACAAAGCAAAGGACAAAATTGCTGTCGTTGTAAAGGCATCTATACTATATGGATGGCATATATATGCATTTGTGCCAAAAACAGCCCCTTATTTAAAATCAAAACTAGTTCTTGAAATACCTGACAATGTAATTCCAATATCTGATTGGCAAAAACCGGCAACTTTTTTAATGGAGAATAATATGTATGTGTATAAGGGTGATATTGTATTTACAAGATATTTTTCTGTTCATAGAAAAATGAAAGGAGTGGCAATAAATACAGGTCTTTTTTATCAAACTTGTGATTTAAAACAATGTTTGCCTCCACAATCTAAAACACTAACATTAAGTCTATGATTTTAGTCTCACTATAAGAGTAACTATTTTATAAACAATAGCCTCGAAGAATTATTTGAGATTTTAACATTTCCTTAATAGGTGTAGTCCTGTCTATAAGCGTCTATATAATATAATCAAACAAGTCTATATAATATAATCAAACAATAAATTTATGAAATCAAATACCTATTTAAAAGCCCTTTTGTTTTTGTCCCTAATGGCATTTGCCATAGGAAAGACAAATGCCCAAGATCACATTTCTAAGTTCAGCAAAGTCCAGGAGTTGGGAGGCATAGAAGAATACCTATACGCCCCCAATGGCATGAACCTATTATTGGTTCAGGACAATTCGGCACCAGTAGTAACGGTACAGATAGTATATCGTGTTGGCTCGAAGCACGAAGTAACGGGTAATACGGGTTCTACCCATCTGTTGGAACATCTCATGTTTAAAGGCACACCAACTTTTAATAAACGGAATGGTAACTCGATATTTAATGTATTGCAAGGCATTGGTGCCCAAATGAATGCCACAACATGGAACGATAGGACAAACTACTACGAAACCATCCCGAGCGACAAGATAGAAACGGCACTTCATATAGAAGCAGATAGAATGCGTAATTCTTTATTACTTAAAGAAGATAAGGATGCCGAAATGACCGTAGTAAGGAATGAATTTGAACGTGGAGAAAATAATCCGAATCAAGTTTTAAGTAAAGAAATATGGGCAACGGCCTACATGGCACACCCATATCACCACAGTACTATTGGATGGCGTTCAGATATTGAAAATATGCCCATAGAAGTATTACAGGATTTTTACAATACATATTACTGGCCAGACAATGCAACCCTAACAATTATCGGCGATTTTCAAAAGGAAAATCTATTCAAACTTGTAGATAAATATTTTGGTAACATTACCAAAGCGCCACATAACATGCCTCAGCCATATACAGAAGAGCCAGAGCAATTGGGTCCAAGAAGAGTCACGGTTAAAAAACCGGGGCAACAAGCCATTGTTACCATGGGTTATAAAATTCCAGGAATGTTACATGAAGATTTACCGGCTTTGAATGTTTTAAGCCAAATAATAGGAAGCGGCACGTCATCCATAATAAACAAAACATTTGTGGACAACGGTACCGCACTTTACGGTTATGCAAGTGCATCTCAATTTAAAGAAGTTGGTCTGTTTACCATATCACTAGGGTTTGCTCCAGAAAAAAAACATGAAGATATCAATGCGGACATGCTGGACATGGTAGAAAAAGTCAAAAAAGAAGGAGTGCTGCAAGAAGATGTGGACCGTATCGTAGCAAAGTTAAGTGCACAGACCATTCTGTCCAGGGACGGTTCCGGTAGCATTGCGGGCCAACTTACCGAAGCTATAGCAGGAGGCGATTGGAAAGACTATATTACGGGAACTGAAAGGTTAAGTAAAGTAAGCGCAGAAGATGTAAAACGTGTAGCCAATACGTATTTAAAAGAAGACCAAAGTACCACAGGCTATTTTGTGCCCCAAATACCAGGGTCAAATAACCAAAACGATGCACAGCCTGTTCAGTTTACACCACAAGAAGGTAAATATTTCTTCAGAGCCCCTAGTTTACAGAACCACGAAGAAAAAACTGGAACACCTTATATGGCATTAGCGGAAACAAGCCCTGCTTATGAAACCCTGGAAGTTTCAGATAAAGGAAATAAGTTCGAAAGAGAACAAGTCGCTGGAATTGATGTAATCTCAGCCAAAACAGGCGCTAAAGACTTTGTAACGGTAAGTGCCAGTTTTCCAATAGGAAATTATCTAAACACAGGCAAAAACGAAGAAATACCGAGCCTAACAGCCCAAATGTTGAGTAAGGGCACACTAAAGAATGACAAGTTTAAATTCTCTGAAAAACTTGAAAAACTGGGAGTGTCCCTAAACGTAAACGCATCAACATATACCATTAACATCAGTTTTAAAAGCCTAAAAAAAGATGTGCACACGGTAATGACATTATTGGCAGAAGAACTCAGGTACCCATTGTTCGATGCCAAGGAATTTGATTTATTAAAAACACAGCGTATCAACAGTTTAAAACAAAGCCTTACAGACCCAGAAACTCAAGGGAACATTGCGCTGTTACAGGCCATGTACCCAAAAGGACACCCCAACTATCAAGCAGATACGGAAACAACCATCAAAAATATAGAGGCCGTTACTTTGGAAGATTTAAAAACGTTCCATAAAACCTATTTTGGACCAGCGGGAATGCATTTGGTAGCCGTGGGCGATGTGGACACAAAGCAGCTTTATGCCTCCATAAACAACGCCTTTAAAGGATGGAAAGGCGGTGTAACAACCAAAGCAGTCGTTACAGAGCCCAGTAAGGCAAATGCAGTTACAAAAGTTATAACAATACCACAAAAGCCCAGTGCAAATATGTACATAGGCCAATATACGGGCATTGAGAGAAACCATAAGAATTTCATACCCTTTTATATCGGGACAAATATTTTAGGAGGCGGTTTTTCGGGAAGATTAATGCAGACCGTAAGGGATAGGGATGGCCTCACTTATGGAATCTATGCGAGCCATTCCGGCCATACCAATGCAGGCGGTTATTGGAACGTAGAAGCAACGTTTAACCCTTCCCTGTTCCAGAAAGGATTGGATGCCACTATGATTGAGATAAAAAAATGGGTAAAAGATGGAGTTACCGAAAAAGAATTGGCAATCACAAAAACAAACCTAACGGGAAGCTTTAAGGTAGGTATGGCAACAACGGCAGGATTATCAAGAACCATATTGAGTTTTGTTGAGCGAGGGCTGGAACCAAGTTATATGGACCAGTACCCTAAAGATATCGAAGCGGCCACTTTAGAGCAAGTGAATGATGCCATTAAAAAGTACATTGATCTGGATAAGTTGATCCTAATAAAATCAGGTTCCTTGGATGAAAACGGCCAGCCACTGGAATAAAATGCCATGTTGGTCAATTAATAACTTTGTTTGGATTAGTCAATTCAAAGCGGTTATTGGATAGGGTCGTTAACGGCCCTATCTTTAATAAACCTTAAAGAAGGGATTAATAAGATCAATAACAAGAACGCAAACCAAGCACCCATTATGAAAAAAGCAATCATCTTCATTACACTATTAATTTATGCCACAGGTAGCGCCCAAATCCTTGAGCCGGTAAAATGGACCACCTCGGTAACCAAAATTTCGAATACGGAGTATGAACTAGTGGCCATGGCCACCATAGAAAAAAATTGGCACCTGTATTCACAAACGGTTCCGGATGATGGCCCCATACCCACAAACTTCACCTTTGAGGGCAGTGGCAATTACCTAAAAAAGGGAAATACCACTGAAGAGAAAGGGCATACCATAGACGACCCCATATTTGATATGAAGATCACATATTTTGAGAACAAGGCTTCCTTTAAACAACGCATAAAGCTCAAGGAAAAAGTCCCATTTAAGGTAAACGCAACGGTCGAGTTTATGGTTTGTGACGACAGTAGGTGCTTGCCGCCTACCGAAGTAGATCTAGTGTTCAATATAAAATAAATATTACCATAAAATGAAAAGACTTTTATTGACACTAAGTGTTTTGTTGTTATCCATAACAAGCAATTCACAAATCCTTAATCCCGTAAAATGGGCGACTTCAGTAGTGAAATTATCAGACACGGAATATGAACTGATCTCTACGGCCACCATAGAACCTGGTTGGCATTTATATTCGCAAGCCGTACCTGAAAATGGCCCCATAGCGACAACATTTACGTATGATGATAGCGAAGGGAATTTTAAAACAATGGGAAATACTACAGAAGAAGCAGGGCATACCGTAGATGATCCCGTTTTTGAAATGAAGATCAAGTATTTCGAAAATACGGCCGTCTTCAAGCAAAAAATAGAACTGTTAAAAGAAGTAAGTACGGTTACGGCATTTGTGGAATTCATGGTCTGCGACGATACTAGGTGTTTGCCGCCAACAGAGATTGACCTCGTATTCAACCTATCCGATAAAACACCCACAGGAACAGAAAGAACACCAACAGAAACCAAGGTTTCAAAAGAAGGGAAAGGCACGGATCCAGCGTCAAACAAAGGGCTTTGGTCCATATTTTTTATAGCCTTTTTATCAGGCTTTGCAGCCTTGTTGACACCATGCGTGTTCCCCATGATCCCCATGACGGTAAGCTTCTTTACCAAGCAGAGCAAAACCAAAGCAGCAGGAATAAAAAACGCCATTATTTATGGCATCTGTATTATTGTAATCTATGTCCTGTTGGGAACGGCCGTCACAGGCATCTTCGGTGCCGATGCCCTGAATGCCCTAGCAACCAATGTATGGTTTAATATCATATTCTTTTTGTTATTGGTTGTTTTTGCAGTATCCTTTTTAGGAGCTTTTGAAATTATGCTGCCCAACTCTTGGGCAAATAAAGTGGATTCACAAGCAGACCGTGGCGGACTCATAGGCATCTTTTTTATGGCATTGGCATTGGCCATCGTGTCATTTTCCTGTACAGGACCCATTGTTGGTACCTTATTGGTGGAAGCAGCCTCCAAGGGCGGACTAGCGCCTATTATAGGGATGTTGGGTTTCTCATTAGCCATTGCGTTACCGTTTGCTTTGTTTGCCGCTTTTCCTGGATGGTTAAACTCGTTACCGAAATCTGGTGGTTGGCTAAATACCGTTAAGGTCGTACTCGGATTTTTAGAATTAGCCTTAGCGTTTAAGTTTTTATCACAAGCTGATTTAGTACTGCAAGCCCATTTGTTGGAACGTGAAGTTTTTATTTCAATATGGATCGCAATCTTCGGAGCCTTGGCCTTTTATCTATTTGGTAAAATAAAGCTCCCACATGATTCCCCATTGACCCATATTTCAGTGGGAAGATTAAGTTTGGGGTTAGTGGTGCTATCTTTCACGGTGTATATGATACCCGGTCTGTGGGGGGCGCCCCTCAATTTAATAAGTGCCTTCCCGCCACCACTTGAATATAGTGAATCCCCTTATGGCGTTGGCTTTTCCAAAATGGGCACCGCCTCTGTTCTGGAAAACCATGAAGGTTTGCCGGATGGTGGGCATTTGTTGGCTCCTCATGATATTTTGGCATTTAACGATTACGATAAAGGTTTGGCGTACGCCAAAAAAGTGGGTAAACCCGTTATGATAGATTTTACAGGTTGGGCCTGTGTGAATTGTAGAAAAATGGAACAGAACGTTTGGCCAAAACCGGAAATACTAAACATCCTGAAAAATGAAGTGGTGTTGATTTCATTATACGTGGACGATAAGCGCCCATTAGAAGACCACGAAATAGTCGAATCCCAATTGCGCCCTGGCAAAAAACTTAAATACATTGGGCAAAAGTGGAGTGAATTGCAAACAGTGGAATATAAAGCAAATTCACAACCTTTTTACGTCTTGATGGATCATGATGAAGAAAATTTGATAGACCCAGTGGGCTATACACCTGATGTAGAGGAATATCATGCTTGGTTAAAACAGGGATTGTCAAATTTTTAAACAAAAGTCCTAGTAAGTAGTTCGTTAACAAAAAATAGAAAAGATGAAATACAAGTTGACAATTTTTTTGATACTCTTTATGAGTATGCTATCGTTTGCCACAGAAACTCAAATTATTGTTAGGGTAAAGGCTAAAGACGCAAAATTTATTGGTTCATCAATAGGAGGTGCGTATGTAGTTATTAGAAATAAACTAACTAATGAAATTTTAGCTAAAGGAAAAACAGAAGGATCAACGGGAGATACCGACTTAATTATGAAAACCCCACGAGAAAGAGGGAGTAATATTTCAGATCAGATGACGGCCAAATTCGTGGCTATTATAGACATAGATGAGCCTGTGTTTATTTCAATTGAAGTTGACTCCCCTATAAGTAACAAACAAGCTCGGATACATGCGAGTACAGAGTTGTGGCTGATTCCTGGAAAACATATTCTTGGCGATGGTGTTATAATTGAAATATCTGGATTTATTGTGGATATTTTAGAACCAAGAACCCATCAATATATTCCTTTGGCATCAATAGAGAACAAATCTTTTAAGCTTAAAGCAAATGTGGTGATGATGTGTGGCTGTACAATAAACAAAAATGGTATTTGGGATTCCGAAAAAATGGAAGTAAGAGCAATAATTAAATTAAATGATAGTAAGCTCGAGGAAGTTCCATTAAGTTTTGTCTCTACAAATTTATTTGAAGGAGAATTTATGATTGAAAAACCGGGGGACTATGAAGTTATAATTTATGCCTATGATAGTCTGTCAGGAAATACAGGAGTTGACAAAGTAAATTATATAATTTATTAATAAACTCAAATGGCTGTTAATAGGTTGTTGTTTCAAATGGAAATAAAGTGGTAGCTAAGAAAGCACACAACCGTTAATTAATTTGTTAGTATTAGGAATTTTAATAGCGGTTGTTTTTGATTGATTGGAATCACTCCGGCTAATTTACCGGAGTGATTGTTTTACACTATTTTAAATGAATTTTATCAAAAAAGAAAATAAGAATAAAAAGTTGGAAGAATTCTTTCAACAGTTCAGAAAGGAAATCGTTGGTGTAGATCAAGAGTTTGAATCGCCTTACGGCAGAAAGAAAATTATCTATGCCGATTGGACAGCAAGTGGCCGATTGTACAGGCCCATTGAGGAAAAACTTCTAAACGATATCGGGCCATTTGTGGCCAACACGCACACCGAAACCTCAATTACAGGAAGTGTGATGACACATGCCTATCATGATGCAAGAAACATCATTAAAAAACACGTGAATGCATCAAAAGACGATGTGCTGATTACCGTTGGGACAGGTATGACTGGAGCCATTAATAAGTTTCAACGTATTCTTGGTATCAAGCTTAACGAAAATTTAAAGGACCATACAAAGGTTCCAGTAGAAAAGCGTCCCATTATTTTTGTTTCGCACATGGAGCACCACTCCAACCAAACCTCTTGGTTGGAAACCATTGCCAAAGTGGTTGTCATACCATCAAACACCAATGGTTTGCCATGTCTGGAAAGTCTGGAAAGTCTATTGGTAGAATACGGAGATGTACCAATAAAAATAGCGGCCATAACAGGCTGTTCCAATGTTACGGGCATCAGAACCAATTACCATGACATTGCAAAGGTAATGCATCAAAATAACGGGTTGTGCTTTGTGGATTTTGCCTGCTCAGCACCTTATGTGGAAATTAACATGCACCCAGATGATGAAGAGCAGTATTTGGATGCCATTACGTTTTCGCCACATAAGTTTTTGGGAGGGCCGGGCACTTCGGGCGTTTTGATTTTCAATAAAAAATTATATAAAAATCTGGTACCGGACAACCCGGGCGGAGGTACCGTAAGTTACACCAATCCTTGGGGCGACCATGACTATATTGATGATATAGAAACCCGTGAGGATGGAGGTACCCCTGGTTTTTTACAAGCAATTAGAATAGCACTTTCCATTCAGCTAAAAGAAAACATGGGCATTCAGAATATTTTGGATAGGGAACATGAGCTAAATGCTATTATTTTTGAACATTTAACTAAAATCGACAACCTTAAAATCCTAGCACCTGACCATACGGATAGGTTAGGGGTTTTTTCATTTTACATAGAAGGTGCACACTATAACCTAATAGTCAAATTGCTGAACGACCGTTTTGGTGTCCAGACCAGAGGTGGTTGTTCCTGTGCGGGAACCTATGGTCATTATCTGTTGAATGTAGACGAGCCTACTTCTAAATCTATCGAAAAGAAAATATTGGAAGGCTGTTTAATGGAGCGTCCGGGATGGATCCGTATGTCTATACACCCAACCATGACAAACGCTGAAGTCGAGTTTATTTGCCATGCCATAAAAGAGGTTGCAATAAATTTTAAAGATTGGGAAGAAGATTATAGTTATAATGTTATTAAGAATGAATTTATTCATAAAAGTAATGTTTCTGTTGAAAAAGAAATTACCAAAAGTTGGTTTTAATGTTTGGAGACCAGTATGTTGCTTTCTTTGAAATAGGTATTATAAAAAACTAAGATACAGATTTTCTGTATTTCAATATTTACAAAAAGAAACTTTTAAAAAAATATAATAATTATGAAAGTTGGTATTCCCATAGAAATAAAGAACAATGAAAACAGAGTTGGTATGACACCATCTGGTGTGTTTGAACTTACCAAGAGAAATCACACGGTTTATGTCCAAAAAAGCGCAGGTTTTGGAAGCGGTTTCCTTGATAAGGATTATATGGAAGCTGGAGCCATTCTTCTTGATACCATTGAGGAAGTCTACACTACAGCAGAAATGGTAGTTAAAGTTAAAGAACCTATTGAGCAGGAGTATGATTTGATAAAACCGCATCACGTGGTATTTACTTATTTTCATTTCGCTTCAAGTGAACCACTTACAAAAGCGATGATAAAAAGTGGAGCCGTTTGTATAGCCTACGAGACCGTCGAAGATTCAGATGGTTCTCTGCCATTGTTAATCCCCATGTCAGAGGTTGCAGGACGTATGTCCATTCAACAAGGTGCTAAGTATCTAGAAAAGCCAATTAAAGGTAGAGGGATTTTATTAGGAGGTGTTCCTGGGGTACCACCCGCCAAAGTATTAATTTTAGGCGCTGGGGTTGTGGGTTTGCAAGCTGCTAAAATGGCGGCAGGATTAGGAGCTATAGTTATTATTATGGATGTAAACATGAAACAATTACGGTATGTTAGTGATATAATGCCTAAGAATGTAATCACAGAGTTTTCAAACGAATACAATATTAGAAAACATATCAAGGATTCCGATTTAATTATTGGGGGTGTTTTATTAAAAGGAGCCAAAGCACCAAAATTAATAACAAAGGATATGCTTAAAGACATGCGTCCAGGAACTGTAATCGTTGATGTAGCTGTAGACCAAGGGGGATGTTTTGAAACCACCAGACCAACAACACATCAAGACCCAACTTATATTATTGATGATGTGGTGCATTACTGTGTTGCTAATATGCCTGGAGCAGTTCCTTACACATCGACCGTAGCTTTAACCAACGTAACCTTGCCTTATATTATTAAATTAGCAAATGACGGTTGGGAAAAGGCTTGTGAAAATAGTGGACCACTAGCAAAAGGTTTAAATATTGTGAAAGGGGAAATAATTTATAAAGAAATAGAATAAGCCTATTCCCAAGGTTATTTTAAAAACAACCTGTGCTATATAAGGTAATTAAATGAAAATAGCATAGTTATACAATAATTTAAAAGCAGACTAGTTTTGTAAAGTTTCATAATAAGGAAAGAAACCAATGTTTCTTTCCTTATTCATATTTTGTTTTATTTGGTACGTCTTTTTCAAGACCCTTTTTTATTTTAAATAAATTCCAAATGAAATGAAAATTGTATGAATTTGATTCAACTTGGTTTTTCAATTTTATTTATGTTTGTGTAATATAAAGTAAGTATAATCAAAGCAAAAGTTACCTATTCGGTTACCTGTTTTGAAAAAAAATAAAGTAACTTTCTGACTATTAATTGGATGTGTAGAGTTCAATAGTTCTGTCATCCCGACGAACCTAAGAATAGGAAATATCAAAACACTGTTAACTGTATGTTAGCAGTGTTTTTTGTTTTTAGGCATTTAGACAGTCTCTTAAGTTTAAAATCACTTCACAATTACAACTGTTCGGAAACTTACCAAATAACAGCAAAACAAGAACAAGTAGATAATTTTCATATTCGAATATTTAAAAACCATTCTTAAGTATAGAGACTACTCTAGCTTAGGTACAAAACTATTAACGAATTTGAAATGGAAATTTATGACCAATGTGACCGATTTGATATCGTAATTAATCTAAATAATTCCCCGAAGGCTTGCCTTGGGGTATCCAATTCATCTCTCCTTTGGAGAGGTCAGAATTGCCTTTTCGGGCAGTTC
>LLBY010001978.1_pt1 | contig 33396 bp, 30 predicted proteins | sample 1489401 | NCBI WGS metagenome assembly LLBY01 (sample SAMN04092656, study PRJNA295927) | soil metagenome | biome: Soil prokaryotic community; feature: Bulk soil; isolation source: soil from tomato rhizosphere | host: tomato cultivar Hawaii 7996 | place: South Korea | collected 2011-11-01 | reverse complement strand
ATGAGAGCAGTAGCGATGAGAGCAATACTAAACTAGAAGAATTGCAATTGATGATAAGTAAAGTATTCTCTTAATTCAACGCGCTCATCATTCTTATTTTGAATTGATTAAACATTCTAAAATTTTAAACATATTTCTTACTTCTTCTGAGGGGCCTTTAATATCTAATTTGATGCCGCCATTGATTGATATTTTTGCTAAGTTTATCAAACCTCCTCTTTCTTTATACTCCAATCCTTCTAATCTCTCTATTTTTTCGCATACTACATCTTCAGACTTGTTAATTATTCCCCGTTCCCTGTATAACACAATTCTCTTATTTGTAATAAAAAGATCATATTTCTTGTTAGCATACTCAATATCTCTGCGACAAATGAATTTGACTTGTTCTTCTGGTACCAAGAAATCTCTTAATGGCATTTAACAAGTTCTGTGGCTCTGACTATATATTGAATCAGGTTTAGGCTTTTAACCTGTTTAGTAATTAAATTTTAGCTACGCCGTGAAAGAAAAGAACTGGGAATAAATGGGCTTTTTAAAGAGGTTCTGACCATCATCATGTATCTCCACTCTCTTTCCATAGCTATTGAAATCCCAATTCTGGCGGTTCTGTTTACTGTGAATTTATACTTTTTATTTGGCGAATCATTTTCTTCAATGTAAAGAAATTTGTTATTCTTGTTATCTACGAGATCCAAAGTATTGTGTTTTTTAGTAATCCGCAGAGCTTGTGTCAGTCTTCCAGGACCTGTAGTTAAATCTAGAACATTATTTGTCCTTCTGAAAATTTTCATCAAACCAATCCCTTCTATGGGTTCAACGGATCGGATGAGGACTGCACCGGCAGGTTCGTTTCGACATTTGGCCACAACATTCAAACAGTAATGATTACCATAAATAAAATAGACATAAGCTATACCTACCTGTCCAAACATAGCTTGATTTCTGGCAGTTTTCCCTTTGAATGCATGACTAGCAGGATCGTCTTTATACCCATATGCTTCAGTTTCGGTAATTATCCCACTTAATCTGTAATAATTTCCAAAAAAACAAACATATCTAACGAGCATTTTACCAATCAATGATTGAGCTACTCTGTGTGTCTCATCCTCAAAAAATGATTTTTCGAGCCTCAAATATTGTGTTAAAGTAATATAAGGTTACTATATTTTTTTACCTATGGAACACAGAATAAAAGATATATCATTATCAGATAAAGGTAAAAAAAAGATTGATTGGGCAGAATCACACATGCCTGTGTTATTGTCTTTAAAGAAAAAATATGAAGAATCAAAGCCATTAAAAGGGCTCGTGGTTGGCGGTTGCTTGCACGTAACAAAAGAAACTGCGGTTTTAACCAAAACTCTTGCAGCAGCGGGCGCAACTGTGGCATGGTCTGGGTGCAACCCTCTGAGCACAAATGATGACATTGCAGCATCATTAGTGAAGGACGAAGGTTTATCTGTTTTTGCAAGTCGTGGGGTATCGAATAAAGAATATTATGATGATATTTACTCTGTTTTAAAGTTCAATCCTGATATCACTATCGATGATGGGGCTGATTTAACTATCGAATTTCATAAAACTCTAGACAAGTACGGAAAAAATATCATCGGTGGTACAGAAGAGACAACTACCGGAGTGCAAAGGTTAAAGGCACTAGAAACTAATTCTAAGCTGGGGTATCCTATAGTCGCTGTTAATGACGCGGAAACTAAACATGATTTTGACAACGTTTACGGTACCGGCCAATCTGCATTGGACGGAATAATTAGAGCAACTAATGTGTTACTTTCAGGAAAGACTGTTGTAGTAGCAGGTTACGGTCATGTAGGGCGAGGGATAGCAAGTAGAGCAAGGGGCCATGGTGCATCTGTTGTAATAACAGAAATAGATCCCATAAATGCTCTAAAGGCAAGAATGGATGGATTCATTGTAAAACCAATGGAGGCGGCGGCTTCAATGGGCGACATATTTATTACTTCGACTGGATGCAAAGATGTTATAACTGGAATACATGTCGAAAAAATGAAAGATGGTGTGTTGCTTGCAAATGCTGGCCATTTTAATGTAGAAATTTCAATTGATGATATTAAAGGAATTGCCCAGGATTCAAAGATGATAAATGAGAATGTAGAGCAATTTCTATTGAAAAATAATACCAAGGTAAATTTGATAGGGGAAGGAAGATTGGTTAATCTGGTTGCTGCAGAAGGTCATCCTTCTGAGGTAATGGACATGAGTTTTGCAAATCAATTCTTGTCAGTATTGCACATTTTAAAGAACAAGGGAAACCTTGAAAATAAAATATACAAGATAGACAGAGACCAAGACCTATTTATTGCCAGTCTCAAGCTGGAATCTATGGGAATAGATATCGACAAATTGTCCGAAAGTCAAAATAAATATCTTAATGATTACGGAGAAGGTACCTGATTCACTTCAAATAAAAACATTTATTTTTTTTCAGTCATTTTGTATCGTTTTATCTCCTGAATAGGATTTCACGGCCAAAAGTTAATTAATCTTTTAGGTTCTCACTTAAGGAGAATTCTATAAAGGATGGGTAGTCTAGTCTGGTTAGGATACCTGTCTCACACACAGGTGGTCGAGAGTTCGAATCTCTCCTCATCCATCAACCAATGGTGTAATTAGAAAATTTTGTCAAGTAAAAAGTAACATTAGGATGTATACTACAAAAGTGATCGCAAGAAATATCTTTGTAACTTGAAATGACTTCTCCAAAGCATTAGAATAGTCATCAAATTGGTCAGTTCCCATTACCATGACTTGGCTTTCTGTCTTGAAAATGTCAAATTTTGCCTGACTGAGATGACTCTTAGCATATGCAGCCAACTGGTTAAAGACATTAATGATTTGAGATTCAGATGTGATATCCCCAAGAGTGTAGTAGCCTTTTGTATTTCTTTTTCCAGATGTTGCATGAGTATCAGATGTACAAATCTCTATAATTTTAAATCCTTGACTTTCCAAAGACATTGCGATTTTTTCACGAATTCCATTTTTCATATTGTTTGAATCGATCCAACAAAGCAAGTAGTCTTCATTTTTTATAGAAAGTACAAGTGTTCCAAATTGCCCTTTGCCTAAATCTGGCACATTAAACAAATTTTTACTTTGTTGATCATTAATTTGAAAACTATTGGCATATCCTATCTTAAATTCATACTGAACACTTTCCTTTAAATTTCCGAGGCATTCTTTGCCTATGTTAATCAATGTCCTAATGTCCTTTTCTTCTATTTTTACTCCAAGTGAATTATGAGCATCAATTATCATAATTTGGTCAAATCCGATCTCTTGAGCAAACTTCTCCAGTTCTGTTTTTACTTCCAAGGGTATGTCTTCCATACCAGATGGAGATTTTGAGAATAGAATTATGACATTCTTCCCCAAAGCAAATCCACTGCAATTACAATCATTTCTAGTAATTGTAATTGGAACTGAGCACTTGGCTCCTGTCTCAAGATGCTTGACTTGGTTTAAAGATTTTAGATACTTTTCTACCTCTTTTTTAGAGGGTATATTAAGTGAATGGTCTGAAATACTGTGCATTACCATAGCCGAATTTGAGTAAAATTTGAATATATCAAATGGTAAATTGCTTCCACCAATTGGATTAAACGGACCTGGATGTAACTCAGGTAAAACTAAAGAAACTTCCTTTTTATGCTCTGGTTTAAACTTTATAATTAGGGTATTAACCACTTTCGGACTTGCCTTGGCTTCAGCAATTTTTTCCATTTCATCAGACTTGTTTTCCGTCCAGGCAATTAAGAAGGCTTGCAAGATTTTGAACGCGCTAGTAAAGTTAGGTCTTCCTATCCTATCAACTACAACAGTCCACATTACTCCTATAAACAGGATTACAGATCCAAACAAGTAAACCGCAAAATTGGTATAAAAAATATGATTAAAATAAAAAAAGGAAAATAAAATAAAGATAATTAATGGCTGTATAAACGAAATAGGTATAGTCCGTTTTAACGAAGCCCCAAAAACGGATACAAAGATACCGATTCGAAGACCTATTGCCATAAACATACCCTGCAAAACGAAATTGATGTTAAGACTATTTGTATTAATTATGAATTCTGAAATAAATCCGCCAATTACTGTTAATGTCCACAGCAGATTTGCAAATGCCGACACATGCAATACTTTAGAAAATCTATTTAGTGGAGTGCCTCTGAGAGATAGATAATCAAAAATTAGCGTAACAGAGAATACCGCCGCTATTATGGGAAAACTTACTAAGAAATCGGTTAGCGTATGGGGTGTTATAATGAAATTTATTAAAGCAACATTAGTGATTAGGCTTAAAATCGATATTAAATATGAAAACTTTTCTGAAGAAGGGTTAATGTTTGTAAAAAGCCATCTTTTATGAAGACTGGAAACGCTATCGGATTCAAAATTACTCATTAATAGTCAAAAAAATTAGACTGGCACCAAAATTTTTATTGCTATGGATATTGCAATTAATGCTCCTGCTATACCTAAAATAATTTCTGGCTTTACCTTAATTCCTTTAGTCTCGTCCTCAAAGAACCTTAATAAACCCGCACTAGAAGCAGGAAGCGGTGCGTTCTTTTTCGCCTTCTTACTCATATCTAAAAATCCTTACATTGGAAATAAATACATTACTGTCCTAAAACAATTTCTGTTTACATTTTGATTCCAAAACCATTAATAAAGAATTTTAGATTCCTATTTTAGCTTGAGAAAATTGCAAATTGGGGTGATCGGTTACAATAAGAGTAGCTCGATTCAAATAAGGCAGACTACTCTTAGTTTGGCCTACGAAGTCGGAAAAAATATAGCTAAGAGGAACGCGATTTTAATTAGCGGGGGACTAGGGGGTGTTATGGAGTCATCATGCAAAGGAGCTAAAGATCAAGGTGGTTTTACAATTGGAATAATTCCTCACGAGGATTTCAGTCAAGCAAACGATTATTGTGATGCTGTAATATGTACTGGAATAGGCATGTCTAGAGATTTCATTGTGGCCAACTCCTCAGATGGTATTATTTCAGTTGGAGGTGGTGTAGGTACTCTTATTGAATTATGTGTAGGATACATGACAAAAAAACCGATGGTTGCAATAAAGAATAGCGGTGGGGTATCCGATATATATGGTGGCAAATTTTTGGATGAACGAAATAGAATACTGATTGAAACTAGGAAAGACCCCGTCAGTGCGGTGGAGTATATATTGTCAAAGACTCGCACTAGGTCATCATTTTGAAAATAACAGGGAATATGTTAATTGATTTAGTAAAGTTACTTGTTTAGTTTAGGTTGCGAAATAAAAATAAGGTACCCATTAGATGGTCTAATAGAAGTCCACATTATTTTCATTTGATATTTTCCAAATATTTATTTGGGCGATAAAAACTGCCCTGCTGCATTTCTATCTCTCTAAGTCTATTTATAACTTGGGACGTATTGAGGTTCTTTACTAATTCAAAAATTTCAGTCTTTAAACCCATTCCTAACTTTAAGGCAGTATTTAGGTCTTCTAAAGTACAAACTTTATTCTCTATTAGCCAAGCTGCATTATTTGCAGCTACACCTAATATTGATAAAGGATCATACTGAGATGACTTTTCTTGGGTTAAATTTACTCTTTCATAATTGTTGTCCTTATATTCGTAAAAACCTTTGCCGGTTTTTTGACCCAATTGATTGTTATCATACAGCTCTTTTATTTTGGGATGCATTAATAATACATTCTTGTCTCTCAAGTTCATTTCGTAAGATGCCTTGTAAACTACATCTAAGCCAGTATAATCTGCTAATTCAAAAATTCCCATAGGAAAATCTAGTTTAAACTTTACGGCTGAGTCTATTACGTCCATAGAAACTCTATCTCTATCCAATGAAAACAATGCCTCATGCACGAGTGGTATGAATATTCTGTTCACAATAAATCCTGAGACATCTTTCTGACAAATGACTGGGTGTTTATTTAGGCTCTGAACATAATGTGTTAATTCTTCCACAACTTTTGGATTAGTTTGTGTTCCGGGGATTACTTCTACTAATTTCATTAATTGTGGTGGATTGAAGAAGTGGACGCCAATAAAGTTCTGTGGACGGGTAGTCAACTTGCTTAATTCAGTTATGGGCAATGTACTTGTATTTGATGCAAATATGACATCGTCTTGTACCATGCCATTTAATTCATTATACACTTTTTCCTTTAATTTAAAATCCTCAGGTACTGCTTCAATGACAAGATCAGTATTGCTTGTAGCAGCTCGTAAGTCTACAACTGGAGTAATGCTACTATATATGGTATCTACTTCGTTGGCAGTTATCTTGTTCTTTTCAGACAATTTCTGAAGAGACCATTTTATCTTTTCCATCGCTTTGTCCAAAAATTTTTGTTCTATATCGCGAAGAAAAACCTTGTAACCGGCCATGGCAGATACTTGCGCTATTCCATGTCCCATGATCCCTGAACCTAATATTGTAATATTTTTTATCGTCATACTCTGGGTTACGTATGAATCAAAATATACCTTTTGTTTTTGACAAAGCGCTGATTACATCACTTAAATGAATCTGTAATCTTGGTTTGTTTTGTACCCTTTCTTGCAGCCTTATTGGTTTTGGTACCCACTGCCTTGTCCACCATTCTTAAAATGTTGTTGTCTTTGGTTTCTTTGGCATAAACCAAGTAAATTGAAGCACTTTTCTTTTCAGCGGTTTTTCTTATGACTCTACCTATGCGTTGCGCAATCTGATTAATGTTAGATGTATTTGACAGTATTATTGCGATTCCAACTTGTGGAATATCAAATCCGATCTCTAGGGTGTGTACAGAAAGTAATGGAAAAAATTCCGTTCCCCATTTTTCTAAAATCAATTTTCTTTCTTTTGTCTTTATTTTTGAATGAATTATTTCGGACTTGATATTTTTGGTTATTAGTATTTCCCTTAATTTTGTTATCGATTCTATGGTTTCGCTAAAAACCATTAGCTTTTCATCTCTGTGTTTTTCTATTATTGTAACGGCGCGGTCCAATTTTCTCCTAGATGAGTTAAGAAGATCCTTCCTGATTTTTACTTGATTAAACCATTCCTTGGCATACTTTGCTCTCATTCCCCCTTGATAGAGTATTTTTGATATGACACTTGGATCATACGCATTAAGTTTATATGAAATATTTCTAATCGTTTCACTTGTTTTTCTATAAATTTCTCGTTCTTCACTAGTTAGAGTAACTTCCAGAGTAATAATCTCTGGTTTCGCTAATCTGCCATCATCAACGGCTTCCTTGATCAAGTATTTCTTGACAGGGGGGATTATCTCAATTATCTCTTTATATCTGGGATCAAGTTCGTTTATGGTAGCTGTCAAACCTAGAATCCGTCTACTTGGATTTGAAGTAATGACTTTAAATAGGTTCTTGAATGAAAATGCAGTGTTACTTAAAAGATGAACTTCATCTAGGATTACCATCTTAGAATCTTCGATAAGTTGATGGTTATTTACAGTACTTTGATAGGTGGATATAGTAATCTCCCTGTGATTCTTCTTCTCCCCGTAAAAGGCTCCTATCGATTCAGGTGGGATATTATACTTTTGAAGTCTGATAATGTTTTGCTCTATCAATACAATCCTGGGAACCAAAAATAAAATATTATAGGGTTCCGTATTGGCTGGAATATTATTCTTATTGACTGTATCAAGCAGGGATGCCCTCCTAGCACTCTCAAAGGCTATTTCCGTTTTTCCTGTACCAGTAGAATAGATAACTGAACCCCTGCATCCTTTATTTATCCACGATTCAACAGCGGACAATTGATCCGGCTTAAGTGGAAAGGGAAATTTTAATGAGCCTATTGCAGAGGACATATATGAAATTGAAGTTGTTATTTTTATATAATCTTTCCACAGCCAATTTCCAAGAGTGACTTTTATTCTAGCCACTTTTATGAAGATAAATCGAATTAACCAATTGGTTTTGTAAGACACCTTAGCGCAACAGCAGCTTTGTTGACTAACTTAGTTCTAGGATAAAATGTGAAGTTGGTGAAAAATTCCAATAATTTCAAATTATTGGAATTTCTTCTTTCAGAATATTTGATTTGTGACTAGAAGATAGTTTCTTGCACATTTAAAACTACAGATTATGTGGAATATTCAAGGAAGGCTTAATAATAGGATTTAGGTATATTCAGGAATAATAGATGGCTGTAATATGCAAAAAATGTGGCCTACCTGATGATTTGTGTGCATGCGGAGAGTTAGATAAAGAAGATACCCGAATTGTTGTAAGATTGGAAACTCGACGATTTTCAAAAACAACTACTATGATCGAGGGATTAGATCCGAAGATTAATGATATTCACACAATGGTAAAGGAATTAAAAAGCAGACTGGCCTGCGGCGGAACAGCTAAGGATGGTTTTATCCTTTTGCAAGGAGATCATCGTGATATTGTAAAAAATTATTTAGTTGTTAAGGGATTTAACGAATCTTCGATTGAAGTAATGTAGAAAATTGAGTATGGTCTTTTGTCTATTACAAATTCTCTGAATAGAACTATTGAAAAAACTAAAGTTGCCCTTATTTTCTTCATGGTTATTGTAACTGGGATTTCATTTGGAATTGGACTTTATCTTGTTTTCTTTACAAATCTAGGAGGTGAAATAAATTGGACCGACGAGGTACCTCTTGATTTTTTACTACTTGGTATTTTTGGTTTCCAAACTATTTATTTCAATCTTGGACTAACGTTCCTACTATTCTGGTTTGTTTATTTGACTTGTTATGTCTATTGCTTTCTCAAACCTATTTCACTCAGGGAGTTACCGTTTTTAAGAGCTAGAACTCACTCAGATTTTGTAAATACCCAAATTAAACAAAAGGATGGTAATGGTACGTCTGTCAATTATCTTATGATTACGTTATCTTGGTTTTCTGCTTACTTTGTATTATCGATATTGATAGACATAGTTCAGCAAATTTTTGGAGTAAAGTTGGGTAATCCATTGACAGATAACCCTTTACTCTCGTTCTTTTACCTGTCAACAGCTCCTCTAAATGAAGAGATTTTTTTTAGAGTTATACTGATGGGATTACCCCTGTTCCTCATCTTTGTTCCACTAGGTAAAGGCCAATTTTTGTCTACTTTGAATCATCCATATTTGAGTATTCAACATTACAAGAAAAAGCATACAACTTTCGGTATATTTATTGTAATAGTTCTCAGCTCATTTGTCTTTGGATTGTCACATGTAATTTTTGGAGGAGGTTATGAAATAGGCAAAATAACACAAGCTGCATTGGGCGGATTAATCATAGGCTGGGTATACTACAGATACGGGTTATCCTCTGCTATTACTTTTCACTGGATTTCTAACTATGTATTTTTTGCATATAGTATTCTTGGGTTTTATCTTTTTCAGACACCATGGAATACAGAATCTGATAATGTATTACTTGGAATGGTATCAATAGGCTTTATTATTTTAGGGTTATTGTTTTTATATCAATTGTCTTGCAGAATGTTAAAGAAATATGTGGTTTAATGAATTTACCCAGATTAAAGTTTTAAATGAGTTTTTAAACCCTTGTATCGATTTCTAATGGTAACTTCTGTAACACCTGCTGCTTCAGCAACATCTTTTTGTGTCTTGTTTTCGCCGTTCATAACACATGCTACATACAATGCCGCAGCCGCTAATCCCATAGGATCTTTTCCTGCTGAAATTTTACCTTCTTCAGCCTTTTTTAATATTTCCAGTGCCTTTCTCTTAGTTTTTTCTGTTAAACCTGCCTTACTAGCAATCCTGGCGACACATTTTACTGGGTCTACTACCGGCATTTTAAGATCCAATTCTCTTATCAATAGCCTATAACATCTAGCCACATCTTTCTTCTTTATGTTACTGGCATTCGCAACGTCCTTTAAAGTTCTAGGTGTCTCTGTGTCTCTGCAAGCAGCATAAAGAGCGGCTGCTACAAGAGCCGAAATGGACCTGCCTCTAACCAAACCCTTCTCAAGTGCTTTTCTATAAACATAAGCGGCCTTCTCTATGACTGCATCACCCACTGCCAGTTTGTCTTTTAACCTATCAAGCTCACTAAATGCTTGTCTAAAGTTTCTATCGACTGGTTCATGAACTTGACTTCTGCTATCCCATGTTCTCAATCTTTCAATGGTACTTTTCATGGAAGCAGAGAGGGGTTTACCTGATGCATCTTTATCTACTGGTCCAATTATTGTAGCTAGGCCCATGTCGTGCATTGCCAAGGAGGTTGGAACTCCTGCTCTGCTTCGATCCTCATGTTCTTCCTTTGAGAATGCCCGCCATTCTGGTCCCGTTTCCTCTATTCTCTCAGTCACAACAAAACCGCAATTACCGCAGAACATTTCTCCGGTAGAATTATCGGTAACCATAGGACCTTTGCCACATCGTGGACATCGATCACCAAACATAGAAATATCTTTTACCAAATTATATCACCACAAAACTTATAAACTAATTCCACAAGTATTTATACCTTTCCTTACATATAAATATATCGGAAATTATCAAAATAGAATTTTAATATTTTGCCTTCGTTCTTTTTCTCCTTTCAGCTTTAGCATACTTCTTGCTTTCGCTGCGTTGAGAACTATACGCATGGGTTCTTTTAGTTGTCTTATTGGTCATGGGTTAGAGTAATTGATTATTATTTATATACTATGGTTTTTGAACTCGATAAAAATTTGTCAGAAAATCATTAATATAAAAGAAAATAATAAATTTATAATACTTGAATCCAACTATTCGTGATAAATGAAAAAATTTTTTTTTACTGCTTCTTTTCTTTTGTTAATTGGAATAATATTTCTATCATTACCGAGTAAGAGTGTCTTTTCAGTCGAAAACAAATCGGGCGGATATGCCGACCAGATCAAGTTCATTAAATTCTCAAATGAAAATGTTGCCTATCAGCAGGTTAGTAATGGTCAACTCGATGCATACTTTTTTCAAATCCCTTTGCAATTAGTTGAAATTGCCAAAAAAAACCCCAATCTCAAAGTTTACGAAAAGGAAGGGCTTTCTTATGGACTCTTGATTAATCCTTACAACTCTTCAAACTCGTTTAACCCATTTTCTATTAAAGAGGTCAGATTTGCATTGAACTTTCTAATCGATAGAAATTTCATAGTCAACAATATTCTAAAGGGGTTCGGTGAGCCTATAGTAGAACCCTACGGTTCTACTTCTCCAGAATATCAAAACGTACTACCCATCATAGATCCACTAAAAATAAGATACGATGCTAAGTTTGCACAAAATATAATAAACGATGCTATGTCGAAGGTCGGAGTTACTCTAGATTCAAACGGAAAGTATACAATCGAAGGAAAACCAGTAACCGTTAAAATCTTGATACGGAATGATGATCTCCTTCGAAAATCCTTTGGGGATTATGTGGCTGCAGAACTTGACAATATAGGATTTACCGTCAACAAAGAATATGGTGACTTGACAAAGGCTAATCGAATTGTATATGGCTCTGATCCCGCAAATTTAGAATGGAATTTGTATACAGAGTCGTTGATTTCAAATTCATTCCTGAGATACAACCCCGGTACCGTCACACAAATGTATGCACCTTGGTTTGGCAGCATGCCTGGGTCTCAAAACCCAGTTTTTTGGCAATACACTAATTCCACGATAGACAATTTGACTCAAAAATTAATATTCAATAATTTCACTTCTGAGTCCGAGAGAAACGAACTCTTACAAGAGGCAGAAGCCGTTGGGATTGAAGAAGCAGTAAGATTATTCTTTGCAAGATCATATGATCCGTATATTTCATCCTCACATATTAGTGGTCTAATTAATGACTATTCAGCTGGTATTGCTAATAAGCTGTCATTACTAAACGCTATGAAGAATAATGAAAATAACTCGACCTTGAATATAGGTATGATACAAATTTACCAGGGTGCATGGAATAATGTCAAGGGCTGTTCAGATTTTTACTGCCGAATTATATATTCACTAATAGCTGATTCTCCAACATTTTCTAATCCATATTCTGGTGACCCTGAACCGTTGAGAAACAAATGGAATAACGTAATTTCAAATGGTTACAATGACACTATCCCAGTTTCTGAAAAATCTATTCGCTGGAATCCTTTGAACCAAAGCTGGGAAACAAATATGGGTCTCAATAATACCGCTCTTACAAAAGTAACAATTACACCGCTATATTCTAAGTGGCATAACGGAGTTCCAATCGATAAGTATGACATGTTGTATTCTTATTATTTTCCGTACGAATGGTCAACTGATACAAAAGATGATGATTTGACATTTGACGCGGAGTATGCTAGTCTCGTTTTTCCAACTTTGTCGCTGATAAAGGGGATCGAATTTCATGAGAATGGTACACTCGATACATACGTTGACCTGTGGCATTATGACAAAAAACAAATCCCTCCCTACGGGACCCTTTGGCCGTCAGAACCTTGGGAAATAACTGCTGCTACAGAACGGTTAGTGACTGACAATAAACTATCATACTCTAAAAGTGATGCAAACATTAAAGGAATAGATCAGTTATCTTTGAACTTGCCAATCCAATCAGAGTTAATAAGTGCAGAATTAACCAAGATGATAAATGAAAAATACATTCCCAATTCCTTAAAAGGAATCGTACCTTTAGATTATGTTCTTGATCGATATAACGCTTCTATCCAATGGATAAATAAACATCATCATGCTGTAATTGGTAATGGGCCATATTACCTAGATGAGTTTAATCCATCTGGTGGAGTAGTAACATTAAAGGCATTCAGGGATGACACTTATCCGATAAAGACGGGTCAATACTCAAAATTTACAAGTCCTCCTGAGCTAAGAGTTCAAAAGATTGATGTACCAAAATTTATAAGGATCGGTCAGCAATTCGATGTCGCCCTTGAGTTAAGTATCAAGAATTCTTCCAGTGATTCTAATCCTTTTAGCGGATCTATTGATTATTTTGTGACAGATAGGAACAACAAGCTGGTTATTGCCGACGACGTAAAGATATATAATGTCAAAAATCATAGTTCCTCATCAAACAACTCAGAAGTTGGTCATAACTCGACAACCACTATAGATATCCATCTAAATTCCACCCAAACCTCTGAACTCACTCCCGGACCTTCAAAACTGAAACTCATTATTGCCACCCAAGACTCACCCAAGCCAAAAATTCATGAGAGTACTTTAATAGCTCGACCATGAGCTTGCTCTACCTTTTTAAGCGCGATCACTATGGTTCTTAGGTTATGACTATAATCCTTTACATACTAAAAAAGATCGTCATTCTCATTATAGTTTTGCTTATTACTATGTTACTAACAATTTTTCTCCTTGGTTCTACAATTGATAAGATTATGGTTGATAACATCCGCATGCAAGTAGTTAATTCCCTTTCTAATTCTCTGTCTGAAAGCCAGAAATTAAATCAATTCGATAACATGGAACAAAGGCAAAAATTCATTGATCAACAGATAGATCTCCAAATCAAGAGCTTAGGACTGGATGAACCTTGGTATTCGCCAAAAAAAATAATGAATACGCTTTTTCAAATACTTACTCTTAATCTTGGAAATTCAAGATTTTTTACTACTCATGATGGTTCGAGCAGTGTTAACGAATTAATAAAAGAAAAGCTTCCAAATACAATTTTATTATTTACTTCCTCTTCTTTGGCAGTAGTTGGATTGGGTATCGTGATTGGTTCCTACTTGGCTCGGAGGGAAGGTAGAATAACAGACAAATTCATTGCGGGGCTTGCTTCACTCAGCCTTAGTGTTCCTCCTTGGTGGTTTTCGATGATAATGATAGTAGTGTTCTCCTTTTTTCTTCAGATATTTCCAGCAAGATCTACGCCAGTAATCCCACCTGATTCTCCAGGATATTTTGCCTCTCTTTTATATCATATGGCTTTGCCATTTATAACAATCGTGCTAATCGGATTTGCATCTTCAATTTATTATGTAAAATACATAATTCTTCGTGTGATTGAAGAGGACTATATAAAAACACTGGGGGTAATAGGGATACCGCCCCGAAAAATATTATTGAAACATGCATTAAAAAATGCAAGTCCTCAACTAACGACTATGCTAGGTGTGGGACTTATTTCAACACTTGGAGGATCTATACTAATAGAGGAAATTTTTGATTGGCCTGGGATGGGCAATTTGTTTTACAACGCGATCCTTCAAAACGACTCACCCTTAATAATTGGATTGGTATATTTTTTTACCCTATTGTATTTAGCAACTCGTTTCGTCCTTGACCTCGCTCTTTCTGTACTTGATCCTAGGATAAGGACTGAAGATAATTAGGCAATTGGAATTGATACAAATGGTTAATAGAATAATCTTGATTTTAAAAAGTTACAAAGGAGGGATACTAGGTGTATCTCTTCTTTTGTTTTTGGTCATAATTACTTTTTATACTATCATAAATATTCCGGCTTCAGAACGATCAGAGTGGAATAATCCATCATATTGGATCAATTATCCCAAAAATGCTGCCCCGTATTGGACCAATTATTTTATGGAACTGTTTAATCAGAAATTACCAGAGCATAAAATATTTACCATGAATGATGCAATTGTAAGAAATTATTCTGAGGGTACAGATTATAAAATTGAAAACAGTACCTTCATCTATGATTATGATTTTGAAACATTTCCTCCTGCATTCAGTATACCTTATTCTATTCAAGTAGGTGACATCCCTCCCGCTGTGGAGATTTCTGTTAAGAGACCAGATGGTTTAGTGTTTGTTATATACTATAATTCATTAGAATCGTTGTCTAATGGTTTGGATGATACAAATGGTGCTAATGAACAGGACGAAATTCAATCCAATGGGGAAATTTTAATTGAGAGTCAGAATCCTACCGTTAAAGACGATGTCTCTACAAATGTTGTTTCACAGAGATTGTTTTCCTCGTCTAGAGAAATAACTGAAGCTCTTTCAGACTATACTAATTTATTCGATTTTTCGACTAATGGTCTACCTGCAGAAAAAATAATTTTTTCAGATACTAAAAGTAATGTACCTTTACAAGGTAAATATGAATTTATATTTTCATTATATTCTTTTGATGGCAACACTGACTTAAAGGATATACAATGGATAGTGGAAGGGAAAGTTTTTGGGGTATTGGGAACTGACGATTTTAGAAGGGATATTTCTTTTGGGATTCTGATTGGCACTCCGGTCGCTCTGCTAATTGGTGTAACTGTTGCAATAACATCTACGATCATCGGTCTATTTTATGGATTAATTAGTGGTTATAAGGGGGGTAGGACAGGAGGGTTTATGGTGATCATTATTGATATCTTCCTTTCGGTCCCAACCATGGTTCTTTTCATAATTCTATCTTTGAACTATGGAAAGAGTATTCTCTTCTTGATAGGACTTTTTATTTTATTTGGATGGCCCGGTTTAGCTTTAATTAATAGAACTTTTAGTGTACAAATAAAGAACTATCCTTATGTTGAAGCATCAAAATTGATGGGGGAATCCGATTTTAGGATTGTCATAAGGCATATTGTTCCACAATTGATACCTTTTACTTTGGCTAATTTTGCGTTGTCTGTTCCAGCTGCTATCTTGGGTGAAGCTGCTTTGAGTTTCTTGGGGTTTGGTGATCCGTCATTTCCTACATGGGGTCAAATGCTTCAGGACGCTCATTTTTCTTCCGCTGAGATCCTCGGATATTGGTGGTGGATAATCCCACCTGGTCTAATGATATCTATTACTAGTATGGCTTTTATCCTAATAGGTAGATCTCTAGAATCGAAAGCAAAATTTGATAAAAGGCGATGATTTGGATCATGTTTTTTTGATTAGCTCTATTTCTCTGCCCTGGCTATCAAATGCACGAATATCTCGTTCCTCGTAAGGGTGTGAAATAATAATTGATACTAAACCATAAAAATGGTTCAAATCCTCAAGCGAAGGCTGGCTAGATCCACTGGGATGAGAGTGTGCAGTTCCTACATACTTTAAATCGAAGGGAAGCTCGTTAATCGGGAATCCTGAATAAAATGGACCATGCACGGAGAAAGGGGGGATAACTAAATTGTTTATAATAATTTCAGTTCTTCTTCTTTCACCTTCTAAAATTAATATTCCTTCATAAGGGTGATGCATCTTTGAATATGATATTATTCCATTTATTACATTGTTTGTAATTGTTACTATTTTTCCTTTATTATTTTTAGAGTCTGAATTTCTGTTGTCCCTATTTCTTTTCAAAAAGCCAAAATCCATATAATATCTATACCATCCTTTAATAAAAAATCCATATTTTTCTGTATCTAAACTTTTTTATTACCTATTATTGTTAAGTAGAAATTCTATGGTCTAATATTATTTACTTTTCATCTTATTAATAAAATAACAATCTTTTAATATTTTTGGATAGCATTTAGCTTTAGTTTGCTTTACAAGGTTTTACTTATATTAATTTTATCTACTATTGTATTTATAGGAGCGAGTTTGATGGTCGCAAGTGCTCAGATACTTCCGCAAAATAATAGCCCAACCACTACTGGTTCTTCTTCACCTGCTCCAGTCGATAACCCTTATGGGATAAGAATAAACGAACCTTCTAAAGGGGAAACCATTTATATTAACGGTACAGAGTATTTTTACAGCTCAGGTAAAAAACTATCTCTTTCTGGAATTTCTGTTGCTGATAGTGGTAACTTGACGGGTTGTGACGTTTCTGTCGTAACAAATAACGTTTTTCCTTATCAGCCTGCGAATGGTACTGGATTACTTGGAATTAAAGATTTTTCAAAGTGGAGTTACACTTTTGGTACTAAATATGCCAACTTACACGAGGGCTCCAATAAGATTACATCAAAATTGACCTGTGAAGGTGGTAATGCAAAGGCTTACTATACTGTAAATGTTACTGGTGTCAAATCCAATGGAACTTTCACTGAATTATCGCAAACCATAAATACGGATCTCTCGGCATTGTCAGTCGAAATCCTTTCTCCATCAAATGGCGAATCAGTACATACTGACAGCCCCATTGAAGTAAATGGTAGTTCAAACTATCCACAAAACTATGACTGTGAAGTTCTTTTATCGGCAGGAAATTCTGCTGGCCCGATTGCACCTAGCAGTTCTAATAATTCCAACTTTAAGAAAACACAGGCAAAAGGTGTAAATGGTTCTTTGGACTATAGGAGTTGGAGTATAGTACTGGAGCCGGGTAGTACCAACCTCAAGAACGGCTCGCAACCATTGACAGCCAAATTGCAGTGTTACTCTCCCTTTTCTTCTGTTAAATTTGCAAATGTAAATGTAGATGCAATTTTACCAAAGCCTGCTGAATTGAAGACCATGGATGTAAGTATAGACAAAGCTGGAGAAGGTCTTAATCAACGGATCATCATTGGGACAAACGATGCAATTAATAAAGATGCTTTGGAAAGTGCGACTATAACGGGCACTATTAATGAGCAAAGGTTTTCGGGATCATCAAATATCGATGGTAAATACAGCACTAACATAAGCCCGAGTTTGTTGGAGTCAGGCGATACTATCAACGTATCGGTAACTGTAACTAAAGATGGATACAAACTGAAGAAGACTAGCACCTCATTTGAAGGAATTCCAATAAATACTGAAACTCCGCCAACAACACCAAGGCCATCCACAAGTAATGATGAATCCAATAGCAATAATGAGGCGGATTTAGCAGATAAGATCTTCGACGATGTACAGAAACAACTGAGTGAACAAGGAATTAACATACCTTTACCGTTTGGATAGCTGAATCATTTCAGGCTTTTTGTCTAAAGCATTCAAACCAAAAGTCGGAGGAATTCATATAGACTTTAGTTTTATATTCAAACATTAGGAATAACAAGGTTATTATTCTTAATCATTATAGTTACTCTTGAATTTGGATTAATGGCACACAATGAATATAGATTTTTGATTCTTGAATTAGGCATTGCCATACTTGATTATGAGAACAACCTGTTACATTTTAAAAAATTTAGTGATCCGATAGGATCTCACCTGAAATTACGATCGAATGATTTTGATGAAGTTACTGCGAATTTAGAATTTTTCAAATCCAAACCTAGCGTGCTTGTAACAAATTATCCTTCGATGATTGACTTTCTTCGAAATAGTAGTGAGAGAGTTGAACGAATTTCGTCAGAAGACGAAAGACGTATTCAGATCTACAAGAAAAAAATTTATACTGGTGCCGAAACCATTGAGAAAGACACCAGTGAACTAAATGAAAGAACTATAAAAGATAATTTAAGGGATTTTTCACTTAAATGGTCTTCTTTAATAGTACAAGAAGCTTCAGCACAACTCGACTTACACGTTAGTCAATCTGTCAACGCATTAGATGAGATTGATAAGATCATCAATACCGTTGGAACACGAATGAGGGAATGGTATGGGTTACATTTTCCTGAACTCGATAATTTATTACAAAATATAGTAACTTATGCAAATATAGTTTCAAAGTTTGGGGATCGAAGTGAAATTACCAAGGATTTTCTCTCAACGCTAGAAATTCCGGATAACAAAATCGAAATCATAATTGAAACTGCGCAAAGAAGTAAGGGTGGAAAAATTACAGCTGAAAATCTATCCATTCTACAAAGTCTTGCAAATCAAGTGATTTCTATGAGCTTAATACGTAAAGCTTTGGAAGAACATATTGAAGCTTCGATGGACGAGATTTCTCCCAACTTAAAGGAATTACTTACTGCAACTGTAGGCGCTAGGTTAATAGCAAAGGCAGGGAGTTTAAAAAGATTAGCTTCTCTCTCTTCCAGTACTATTCAGATACTAGGGGCTGAGAAGGCGTTATTTAGAACCTTAAAAACTGGTGCCAATCCACCTAAACACGGATTATTATTTCAACATCCAGTCATTCATTCTGCTCCAAAATGGCAAAGGGGTAAATTAGCCAGGGCTATTGCAGCAAAAGCTGCAATCGCGGCTAGAGTTGATTTTTATGGTCGAAATAATATTACAAATAGTGCTTTATCTAGCAAATTAAACGACCGTATAACGGAAATACAACAAAAATACAAGGAGCCTTCTGAACCTCAAAAGAAAAGAAATTACGAACAACCTCAAGGCTTTAGAAGGGGAGATCGTAATAGATTCAATAAGAATAAAGGAAGGAATCATGATAAACATAGAGATGGTGATAGAGACAGGGATGGTGACTTTAAGTTTAAGAAGAATAAATTCAAAAAAAGATTTCACAAGTCTAATAAAAAATAGGATAGTTGAGAGTGTAGGTGGAATAATTAGAGAATGAATCACCTGTCTATTTATAAAAAGTTTGACAATGGGTCATTTATCATGTTGATTGATAATTCCAAGGAACGCTATTTGGCTACACAAAACTTGGATTTACAAAAAAGCGTTTATGGTGAGAAGATTATAAAATTAGAAGATGTAGAATATAGGATTTGGGAACCATTTAGAAGCAAACTAGCCGCTGCGATCTTGAGAAACTTGGAAGAAAATCCTATTAAAGAATCATCATCTGTTCTTTATTTGGGTGCTTCTACAGGTACTACTGTCAGTCACGTATCTGACATAGTTGGTAGTAAGGGCGTAATTTTTGCAGTAGAACCTTCGGCCAGGGTCGCCAGAGAATTTCTTGAAAATGTGGCTTCAAGGAGAAAAAATATAATACCGATCTTGATGGATGCAAGAAATTATTTACAATATTATTCTTATTATGGATTAGTGGATGTAGTGTATTCAGATATTGCACAGCCCGACCAAACTGAAATTGCTATCAATAATTGTAAGAGCTATCTAAAAGGAGGTGGTCATCTTGTTATCATTATCAAGACTCGAAGTATTGATGTGTTAATGGACCCCAAGGTTGTAACAAAAAACGAGGCGAAAAAATTGGAAAAGAATAATTTTGAGATTCTTCAAATAGTAGATTTGGAACCGTTTGATAAAGATCATTCTTTAATCCATGCCAAATATATGGGCTGACAAAAATTTTCTCCTATTTTATTAAAGAATTCTTGTTTGAGTAAGCTCATCTAATATACACTTTACTGGATTCCAAGAGAATCTAACATATTCTTTGATCATAGCATTTTCTATATTGTTTCTTAGAAAAATTTTAGTAACGGGATCTGAAGGATAGCCCGACCCAATGTGTTTATTTAGTTTTCTTTCAATCCTTACAATTTCCCTGTCTCTAGTAACCTTAGCTATGATTGAAGCAGCTGATACTGCTATGTTGTCAGAATCTGCCTTATGAAAACAGTAAATCTTTACGGAGGTATTGATCAGATTCTGAACAATACTTTGTTTAAATCTTACCAAATTAATGTCACATGCATCAATTATTATCTTGTCAGCATCCAGGTTATCAGAGACTATTGTCATAAATTTTGATTCTAATATATTTAGTTTTTTTTGATTTACATACAAATCTATGGTTTTAGGGTCAATTCTGCAGATGTATACCGATCTAGCACACGAAATAATCTTTGGATAAAAGAGTTCTCTCTTAGAAGGATTCATTTTTTTTGAATCAATTACACCCTCTTTTTGCAAGTATTTGATACCTTCGCTATCAAGCGATATTCCAGCGATTACCAATGGCCCTATAACTGATCCACGGCCAGCTTCATCGATTCCACCTAAGATCAACTAATTTAGGAGAGAATTTGTAACTTATATGTATTTAATTATAAGAACGAAGTTTTAATAAAGAGAGTAACCAAAATCAACCCGACATATTACTCTACAAGTGAACTGTCTTCACACACTAGATTCAATCTTTTTGATGTGAGACAAATAATATAATGTTGAATTGCTACTATCAAAGCATTCTTTTATCTAAGGATTACTGAGATCTATCACTGTAGAATGGTTTGAGAATTTTCGTATAAAGAATAAACACATAGATATCTAAGCCTTTTTCGCAAATCTCTATTTCAAAAGTTTGATACACAAAATCGTTATCGTCTAAGATTTTCAATTCTTAAAAAATATGACTATGAATTTAAATAAATAGGGGTATGCCTCTCATAAAATTTTGGAAAAAAAGTATCTTTCGCAGCCTTGGACTTTGACAAAAGAAGGTTCTACTCAAATATTGGTCCCTTCTCCTTCTTTAACTCAAAAAGAACCTTCAAAATTCCCAGCTTTCTTTAACCCTGCAGCAAGATTTAACAGGGAAATTTCAATATTGATTTACAAGAATTTTCTTCGATTTCCAAGAAAGAATCTTTCTTTTGTCGATTCTCTATGTGGGGTGGGAGCGAGAGGTCTGAGAGTCGCGAAAGAGATTCCAAATGTGCGGAAGGTTATTTTTAATGATTACAATTACATTGCCCTTCAAAGTGCAAAATCTAGTTCAGTCTTAAACAATATATATCATAAATGTAACTTTTCCAATAATGAAGTCTGTCATTTTTTGCAGAATCATTTTGATTATTTAGAAAGAGGAACAATTATTGATCTTGATCCTTTTGGCTCACCAGTACAGTACATAGATTGCGTCTTGCGGGCAATTGAGAATGATGGTATGCTTTCTGTTACTGCAACGGATACAGCTGTTCTATTAGGAGTTTACCCAAGGGTATGTTCTAGAAAATATTATGGAATTCCGTTACGTACAAAATATTCTTTAGAAATAGGTACCAGAATCCTTTTGGGTTGCATTGCGATGGTGGCATCTAGGTTTGATATGATCATAATACCTGTTTTTGCTCATTCGTATAGAAATTATATTCGAGTATTCTGTAAAGTATCGAAGAGTAACCGACTAGCTAATAGGGTGTCCGAAAATATCGGCTACGTTCAGCACTGCTTTGAATGTGGATACAGAGCATCGATCAAAATTCACGATCCAAATTTGAAATGTCAAATTTGTCAAAGGAAGACACGTTTGGCAGGACCAATATGGTCTTCTAATATTTTTGATAAAAATATGATTGATACTTTGATTCAAAATTTGGTGGAACCCGAAAAAACCTTTACTGGTGACAATAAGCATTCATACGTACCGAACAAAATAATCAAAAAATTTTTTAGTATTGCTAAAGCTGAATCTGATTATCAGCCATATCACTATCTAAGTGATGAGTTCGGCAAGCTCTTGCGCAATAGTACTTTACCGGTAAGCATAATTGTCAAAAGTCTCCAGGAAGAAGGTTTCAAGTCTAGCACTACTATTTTTTCTTCCACAGGATTCAAATCCGAAGCTAATGTATCACAAATTCAAGGCATTCTTAATAAAATATCAAATAAATAATTTTTATTAAGGTATCGAAAAGCTGATGGTTAATCAATACAGGTGACGCCTTGTACTATGTAGCGGTATTTGTAACCTTGGTTATTTCTGATGTTGGGATGATGTTAGTCTTTGAGAACTTGCCATTTTTTTTGATAATCCAATCTAATCCGTCCTTAATTTTGGAAATCGACTTTATTCCCAGTTTATTCAGGTAGACTTGAGGTAAAGTTGATATCAAAATTATTTCGTATTTTTCCCTTAGTACTTGAAGGAAGTTAATGTGTTCTAGCTCGTAAATGTATTGGTACTTATCTAATCCATTAAGATCTAGTCTTCCTTCAACATATTTTGATATGGCTCCTTCATTTATACCGCCTCTGTTCTCCGACAACAATACAATTGTTCCTCCATCTGTCACCGAATGACAATTATTCCACAATAGATTTAAACTGTTACCTAAAGTTATTTGAGATGAGTAGGTTGAGTTTCCGGAAATGAACGCTGATTTAGAATAATCACTTGTTATACTAGTCTCTTCTTGGAAACTGCTAATTGCAGTCATAAAAGAACTGATGTGATGTCCAAAATACATTGAGGCTATTCTATACCTGTCAGAAAGAACATGAATTAACTGACAATCCATTTTTGAAAGGACTTCTATAGAAATCTTCAATGCCTCTCCACATAGACCTGGTTTTGGTGGCTCACCTATTACTGAAGCATAGATTTGATTCATAACTTGAGGATAGCATTTTTTAATTAGCTTCGCAGGACTACCACTAAATCCAAAGACAGGATCATATTCGATCTTATCCATTAGTATTATGTTCTTATATTGAGAAATCTTCTTCAATACCTCTTCTGACTCAATTCTAGCGATATCGAACGTTTCCTTGGAAATATCCTGTCGCAGTTTGAAGCTAAATGGTTTTGAAAGTAATAATATATCAACCGACTCAATTCTCGATTCATTGGCCAAATCTCGAATGATCTTGATTATCTCCCACATTCTTGGAAAAGGAGTAGTAATTAGAATCAGAGTAGAATTTTGTAAATTCAAGTTGTTACGGATGCTTGAACTTATCTTTACCTGATCTAATGGATTAATTTCAGGTTTTATTATATTTAATATATTTTCATATTTGATGTCCAAGATGATCTCCGAATCTCCATACCCCAACCAAATTTCTGGCATATGTTAATGTAGAAAAACAAGTAACTTATTAAATCAAACAATTACTACATTGTCTAATTTGAACGAATTCAATTCTATGGATGATTTGAGGGACGAGTTGGTGACTTTTTTATATGACGTCAAAGCTATAAAATTAGGTAATTTTACACTTTCAAGTGGGATCATTAGTCGATTTTACATCGACTTGAGAATATTACAAAGTTATCCGGTATATTTTAGGAAAGCCATATCTTTATTGAAAATGCTGGTTTTTCAACGCATCGGGTGGGATGGGTTTGATTATATTTGTTCCATACCTACATCCGGAACTATTTTTGGATCAGCACTATCTTACGAATTATTCAAACCTCATATTTATGTGAGAAAAGATATGAAAGGCTACGGGACTCAAAAAAAAATAGAAGGTGATTTAAGATCTGGATCTAGAGTGCTGTTTGTGGAAGATGTAGTTACTACTGGGAATTCTCTCTTAAACGCGATAAAAACAATATTCGATCAAACTGAGAACAATCGGGTTGTGGTAATTATGGATAGAGATCAGGGTGCAGTAGAAAAATTTAGGGAGTATGACATCAAAATTGATAGGGCGATTACTATCAATCAAACCATAGAAATCTTGAAAAAGAATAAGCGGATAAGTGATTTTGAATATCGTACCATTAAAGATGAAATGGTTGAAACTTAGCTTTCATAGATCATTAAATTCTTTTCTTCTAACAGGGTGTGCAAATTAGTAACTGCTCGGTAGACTTCAGTTTCTTTTTTGGCGCCAGTACAAACCAGTTTCCCACTTGCAAACAGCAAAATCACAGTTTTAGGATCTAACATTCTATGAATCAATCCTGGAAATTGTTCGGGTTCATACATACTCCTAGGTAAGATTCTTGCTGCCAATTCTAAGTGTATTTTACCGCCGAGGCTAGCAGATGCGACAATATTTTGAATTTCGATGATTGGGTCATTTTCAATAGGTATTCCACCCTTTCTCAATTTTTGGACTACGTTTCTCACAGCTTTAATTGCCTGTTCTTCAGACTTTGCTCCGGTACAAACCATCTTTCCTGAACTGAAGATTAATGTAGCTGTTTTGGGAGCTTTTAACCTAAATACTAATCCTGGGAATTGGTCTGGATGATATTCTACATCAGGAAATATTTGAGTAATCAAATTTAAATTTACAGTTTGATTGACCGTTGCAGATGCAACAACGTTTTCAATACTTACCATTGGCTTTGTTTGGGGCATTATTTCTTTTCCTTGGGTATATAAATACTCGATATAAATATATCTTTATGTGATATTGTCAAATTTGATCAATAACAAACCTACATAAACACTTAATAATTTATTTTATGATTCGCGCTATTAATCGTAATTTATTTGTACTATAACACAAGAATATACTATTTTTCTTGTTATAATTTAAATTGTGTATAAATATTTCATTTAAAAAATCCTCGATTAAACTATTTTTGATTTTGATCGAATATATTGTTCCGTTCTAGTTTAATGTGATTAGGTTGAAAAACTTTTGATAATTGTTTGAAACAAGTTTTAATATCTCTTACCAAATTTGAAACTTATGTCACAAGACTTTAGAATCGACAAAGATTCTCTGGGAGAGATACGTGTCCCAATTGATGCTTACTATGGCCCATTTACGATGCGGGCTAAAATGCAATACCAAATTACAAAATTGCCACCCCATAGGAATTTTATTAAATCATTTGTCATGATAAAAAAAGCGGCAGCTATCACCAATAAAGAGCTAAGAGTATTACCTACTGATGTGGCAGATGCCATCATCCAGAGTTGTGATGAAATATTAGATGGGAAATTATCTCAGGAATTTGTAATTGAAACACTGAATTCTGGAGCCAGCACTGCTTTTAATATGAATTGTAACGAAGTTATCGCAAACAGGTCGCTTGAAATTATGGGATTTAGTAAGGGTCAGTATGACCGGGTCAGTCCTAATGATCATGTAAATATGTCTCAATCTAGCAACGACACATCTCCGACTGCGATCCACCTAGCAACGATCATGAATTGTATGGAGTTATCAAAATCCTTAGACGTTCTTATTGAATCGCTTGAAAAAAAATCCAAAGAGTTCAATGAAGATATCAAAATTGGTAGGACACACTTAATGGATGCAATTCCCGTTACCCTTGGACATGAGTTTAGTGCATATGCTTTAGCTATAACTAAATGTAAAAACTTGATAGATAAATCGCTTGAAGAGCTATACTATGTAGCCTTGGGAGGTACTGCTGTTGGAACGGGAGCAAATACCCCAAAGGGATACCAAGATTTGGTAGTGTCTAATTTGGCAAAAATATCTGGATTTCCTTTGAAACCTTCTAAAAATTTGTTTTTTTCCTTGCAAAGTAAACTCGAAGTTACAAACTGTTCATCAGCAATAAAAAATCTGGCTCTAGAATTATCCAAGATATCGAATGATATAAGATTGATGGCCTCTGGACCTATGGCGGGATTCGCTGAAATTACAATTCCAGCAGTTCATGCTGGATCATCGATAATGCCGGGCAAAGTTAACCCATCTCTATCTGAGAGTCTGAATATGATTTGCTTCGTAGTCATAGGCAATGATCTATCAGTCAGTCTTGCAGCTCAAGCGGGTCAGTTTGAACTAAATGTTATGTTGGGGGGTATGGTGAAATCAGTTTTAGACTCTACAGATATGCTCACCAATTTCCTGCCTATTTTCTCGAAAAATATGATTGACGGTATACAAGCTAACAAAGCCAAATTACAATCTTATGTTCAGAAAAGTCCAGTACTTGTAACACTTTTGAATCCTATTATTGGGTATCTTAAGGCTGCTGAAGTGTATAAAGAAGCTCTTTCAAGCAACCGAAATATCCGTGAAATTGTACTAGAACGTGAACTTATGACTGCCGAACAATTTGATGAGGTTATGTCAAGAGAAAAACTAATTTCTTGATCTAGTTTTTTTTGAGGGTCAAATTCTTGTCATAATCGAAATCACAAACAATACATTTAGTGAATCGTTCTCCATCTAGGTGGTTGAAGTGTATTCCGCAGTTTTGGCATGTGTGATGTGAATCTTCATAACCATCTTCAGCGATGAATTCTTTACTAGTCAGCATCTGACTCTTACAACTAATACATCTGCAGTTACATTCCACTTCTAATTTTTTCCATACAAGATATAAAAATTGTATGTTTAAATGTTGGGGATTGCCCATTGGAAACATTGAAAGTGTTTTTTTCCTTCACTTTACTGGTAATTTCAGGCTTTATGCTGGGTGAAGTTGCATTTTCGTTCGCTTTGGTTGATCCTGATGATTTAATTGAAGATGTCAAAAGTACATCTGTTGTCAAAGTAAATAACGTGACTGTAGACGTAATTTTAGCAACAACACCTAGTGATCAATCGAAGGGGCTAGCCGTTAAGGACTCGATGAATGAAAATGAAGGTATGCTTTTTGTTTTCAAAAATCCTCAGAAGCATTCCTTCTGGATGAAAGACATGAAGTTTCCAATTGACATAATTTGGGCAGATTCTGCAGGTAAAATCGTACATATTGAAAAGAACTTACAACCATGTATCTTTCTATTACCTTGTACTTCATATTCACCCATAAGTGATTCTCTGTATGTACTTGAGGTTGTTTCAAACTTCACCAATAAATACGATGTAAAGATCGGCGATCAGATTCTGTCCGACTCTATTTCTATGGATAAAACATAAGTTATGTCTTGAAACTATCGACCAATTTTTTGTGATAACTGCTCATACATTGGATATTTCTGTCGTTTTCAGATGATATTTTACTGATGCTCTTCATTTGTTTCTTGTTATGTATTGATTGAAGAAAGTTAAAACATGTTTCACAAGCATACAAATTAGATCGATATTGATCAGTACTGTCTATTAGACTTATCGTTCAAGTTTTGTCCAATTTTATAAGATCATCATTTATGGATGACCAATTCCTTCGGGTTAACACTTAAAAATAGGATACAATGTAGGATATCTAGCATGGCTGCCCGCAAAAGTACCACAAGAAAAATTAGACTATTAAAGAAGATTAAACAAAATAGACCGGTGCCAGCCTGGATCATTATTCGGACACATCGACATGTTAGAACTAATCCAAAGCGTAGGTCTTGGCGTAGGTCAGATGTGAATATCGGATAAGGTTAGGAGGTAATAAGAATGTCAAATGTTGAAGATACATTAGCAAGAATATATACGATAAATTTTAGCAAAGCATGGTTAACTCCAAAGCATAAGCGAACCGACCGTGTTATCAATATGATTAAAGAATTCGCAACAAAACATATGAAAAGTTCCCAGGTAAAGATAGATCAGGAACTTAACAGGTATATTTGGGAAAAAGGAAAAACCAATCCCCCAAGAAAAGTAAGGGTAAGGATCGTCAAAGATGACGATGAGCAAGTCATAGTATCATTATACGAGGATGTAATTCTCGATACTGAATCACGAGATAAGCCTGTGTCTGATGATGAGAAGGAACCCAGCAAGACTGAACTAGAAGAATCTGGATCTGATACCAAAACAACAACCAAGAGTAAAGATGATGTTGTCGAAGAAGCGGGTTCAAAACCTTAAAATATTTTTCTTTTAAATTATTAAAGCCAGATTATTTCTAGTTATTTGAAATGTCCTAAAAATTTTTTATACCCATAGAGTAGATTCTAAATCTCTGATGTAATCCAAATTCACTCCATCATGCATTGCAATTTCGGGTTCAAAATCTAGAACATTATCTTTTGGTATCAAGAAATTCAGAGGGTCGTACAGAGAAACAATTTTATGATCTGTTGTTGCAAGTAGGTGACACCTAGTTTGACCGTTACCTTTTAATATCAAGTTTATATCCTGTTGAGCAGAAGGAAGCAAATTGTTTGATGATTCAACTAGGTTCTTTATTACTGATACATTTTCAGACGATTGGAAAAGATATAATGAATACTTTTGAATTTCTGAGAGATTGATTTTCTCTGTTAAAGCAGACATCGTGTCTATAAAAGCATCTTTTATCTTGGGAGCATTAAGCCTACTAGTAGTAACAAAGTTAAATTTACTTGGAAAGGCTTTGTTCAAGGATTCTATTACTATATCGGAAATAGCTTGATTAGTGAGGCTGAAATGTTCATCTAAGGACAAATCTAGATCGTTTCTTATCACTGCATCATTATCTATGACCAAAATATTCTCTATATAGCTACTTAACAATGATAACGATACACCGCATCGAAATAATTTTTCTTTTTCAAAACCAAAGGGAAGAATTGCGAAGCATACAATCTGTATATCTGTTTTTTTTCTAATCAACTGAGCTAGCATTGGTAAAATTGCCGATCCAAACCTAGAAGCAAGGTTGCCTATTAGTATAATTGACTGAAATTCAGACACTTTTCCAAAAATATCATCGCTTGTTTCTAAAAAGGATTTTCTAACTACCTCGGGGGATGGATTGATGATATTTCCGGAATCTATTTGTATCACTTTGTCTGAGTTTACTGATTTTAAGGATTTGTTTGTTAACAAGAAATAATCGGAATTTACTCGATTGATCAGGCCCATTGTAATCCTACTCCCTGCATCTCCAACTCCGACTATACAACTACTAAACTTCTTTGTATTGCTCAATGGTCATTAACAAATCCCAATTGATAGATAAAAGTGTTGTCTCTAATTTTTCATTAATTTACTATTTCTAATGGGATTGCGTTTAGAGTATGATGTGAATTTGAGATCACCTTTACAATTACTCTTTTGCCCATATGCGGGTTTTGAAATCGAGATCTATTTTTTGCAAAAAAACTATGAAATTCAGTTTTTTCAACAAGTGACTTGTATTTTTTTTGATCTTTATCGTTTGAGTAAGTAAATAGCTGATTAGGATCTTGATCTAAACAAATTGATTTATAATAGTCATTTCTTCCCTTCAATATTCCATTTTCAATATCGTCTATCAGTATTTCTCCTTTCCACCCTTGCCATTTGGAATTCTTTTCAAGGGCTATCTTCTTTATTAATTTATGAAGCTTTTCTGACCTCATGGAGATTATTTCGTCATTAACTTTAACCATCTTAGAGGCCAAAGTTCCAGGTCTTGAACTAAATTTTGAGGAATTAACTATATCAGGTTCAATATCTCTTATCAGTTTCAATGTTTTATCAAAATCATCATCGGTTTCGGATGGAAAGCCAGTTATTATGTCTGTTGCAATTGTTATGTTTGGAATAGACGTTCTTAGTCTATCGACCAACTCTAATAAAGAGGATAAGGTCAGACCCCTCTTCATTTTTTTCAAGATGGGTTCGCTGCCGCTTTGAATTGGTATGTGAATAAATTTGAAAAGTTTATTACTAGTTGAATAGGTAATCGATAATTCTTTACCAAAATTTTTTAAATACATCGGGTTTAGCATACCCAAACGGATTCTAAAATACTTGTCTATCTGTTCACATCCATTTATTAGGTTTACAATGTTGGTTCCTATATCTAATCCATAACAGCCGTTATCTGTTGAGGTCAACCATATTTCCTTACTCCCTGTTTCAATATCGGATTTTATCTGTTTAATGATGTGTCCAGTTCGAAAACTTTTCAAATTTCCTTTTGCTAGTTTGGTCTGACAAAATGTGCACTCGCTAAGACAACCCGTAGCTATCTGCACGATACTAATGATCGGGTTTATCCTTACTTTCGGTAAATTTATCTTTTCATCCTTCAAAGAATCCAAATAGGTTATCGGATTGTGTTGTAAGGCGTAAAGTGCTACAGCAGTTATCGATTTAACTGAGTCAGGGCCAATCAAACTAGCTTTCGGACTAAGAGATTTCACCAGTCTTTCGTCTGCTGCAGGCAGACAACCCGCAATTATAAGTGGCCTATTGGAATTGGACAATGTTTTTATTCGGTTAATCATTTTGTGCTCAGTTGAGTTTTTGACCGAACATGTGACGATCAAATTAATATCTGCGAGCTCTGGCTGATCTGCCATATCAAAACCATCTTGCTGCAAAATTCCAGCAATCATTTCCATATCAGAAAAGTTTGCAGAACAGCCATAAGCTTCTATCCAAAACTTGAAATTCTTACCATGCTTTTTTAGTAATCTATTTGAAACGGAATCAACAATATTTCCTGAATTTGCTGGATGAGATGTTTTATGACTATCAATTAGAGTAATTTTTTCAATTAGAGAAGGCTTGAAAGAAAATAATCTATTCGTATATTGCATGAGTAATTACACTTTGTATCAATTATTCTCGGTATATATAATATTGATTCAACTATCAAAAATAAATTATTTGAGCCCGTTTTAGTCAAACTTTGTTTAAAATATATGAATGTGACCCGATAAGTAACTTGTCATTTAGGTTGAAACGCAGTATCTTCTCCGTATCAAGTCAAATCTTTCTAATCGCTTATGTTACAGGATTCCTGTGGCTTCGAAGAAACCCGTTATCTCTAGTGTTTACTGCGATTTCTCCATTTTCTTTATTGTTTATTTTGTTTGTAGTCAGCAACGGTCAATATGTCCAATTTGCTGTGGCAGGAAGTCTGGTGATGGCCTTGGTAGGATATGGATTAGCACTGGGTCAAGATATTTCTCTATACAAAATTGAGTATAAAATGCAAGATGTTTTCGTAGCTTCTCCTGTTTCACCAATAGTTTACATGCTGGGTTTAGCGCTTTCAGAAATCTTATACGGACTACCCGCATTAATTGTACTAATTTCCTTGGCCGTATTTTTTTCTATCTCGATAGCCTTTTTGCCATTGCTTCTTTTGAATGTTATTTTGATTTGGGGTACGATGTCTTCAATCGGATTTTTTCTTTCTTCACATATGCTTCATATGCGAAACGCAACGCAGCTTATATCCTTTGTGAACGTCATCATTGCCGTAATTCCACCTGTATTTTATCCAATAAGCACCCTGCCAGATCCTTTACAATTGGTTTCATATTTTGTACCCACAACTCATGCTTCACTCATGCTCCAATATTCAATGGGTTTTCCAGTTCCAGACGGTTGGTCTATATATCTAGGACTATTAGTACAAGGAATTTATTTTGGATTTTTTATGCTAATTGCCAAGAAAAAGGCGTTATGGCGAGAGAATTAAGCAAATCAGGTAGTTGAGTTGGTTTCGCTAACTAGGTTTTACATTTCCAGGATTTTCAAAGATGGATCGGGTAGCATTCAATAACTTCATTGAATCCTTTTTGTCATGTGCATTTGAAAATGCACCCATTTTGCCGGGCAAAAAGAAAATGTCATGATTTGCCATCAATGCCAAATTGTAATTGTTTAACATTTCCTTATTTGATAACGCGGCATCCAAAGCGCTATTTATACTTCTTACTTTATCATTTAAGAAATGAATCATAAATAGAGAACCGATTCCCGTTACCTCTGCCTTTATCTTCATCTCGTTTAATATTTTGGTTAAACCAGTCCTCGTAAATTCACCTAAATTATTTATATTTTCATAAATAGTTGGATCTTTCTTCAACGTTTTTAGAGTATGGTAACCTGCTTTCATTGTTAGCGGATTAGCTGAAAACGTCCCTCCTCCTATAGAACAATATGTCGATTTATCTCCCTCTACTGTAGCATCTGCCAACTTCATGAATTCTTTCTTACCACATACTGCACCAATCGGTAATCCTCCACCAATAATTTTGCCTAAAGTAAAAAGGTCAGGTTCAAGCTTCAGGTTATCCATTACAGCTCCATATGAAAATCTAAATCCAGTTACTATTTCATCTAGAATAAATAAACTTCCGTTTTTCTGTGCAAATTCTTGTAAACCATGTAAATATCCATTTTTGGGTAGTATACAGCCAGCTCCCCCTAGCACGGGTTCGACAATGATAGCTGCTAAATCATCTTTTATTGATTCAAGTACCTTTAGTGACCTTTCCAAGTCATTAAATTGTAAGGACTCTACAAAATGTCCTTCGTCCTCAATCAAACCCAACCCTTCGTCAACCTCGTATGGGTAATTTACAGACTGTAAAAGATTTGTATTAAACCCATGCCATCCACCTTCAACTTTGGCAATAACTCTTTTACCGCTAGCTGATCTGGCCAGTCTGATAGCATACATCGTAGCTTCTGAACCTGTGCTACAAAATCTAGTATTTTCAGCCAAAGGAATCGCCTTATTTATTTCCCAACCAAGCTTGAAACTGACCTCGTTTGCTGTTCCATAAAGTGTCCCGGATTTTAATTGTTTACGCAATTTTTGTGTTACCTTTGAGGGTGAATGTCCAAGAATCAGGGCCCAGTGACCGTTCCAAAAATCCAAGTATTTATTTCCGTCTACGTCATACAGGAATTTTCCTCTAGCTTTTCGTGTAAAAAACGGATAAGGTTTGAAAAATCTTATATTATGACTAACTCCACCAGGAAAAATTTCCCTAGCTCTAAAATATAAATTCATTGATTCAAATGTTTTAGTTTTGTATAACTCTAGATAATCATCATATTTCATACTTACTAACTCTCAATTTATAGAATCTTTTATTTGTTTTCGAATAGGTTTAAGTCGAATTCAATCTAGTGAAGGATCCTATCCAGTGTACATTTTTAGTTAACCCAATACTTACTGATGTGAAATTGGTTTCCTACAATCAGTAGAAATTTTTCTAAAAAAAAACAAGATTTATATTAATAATTTTTTGATTGTAAATAGAACGCATCCAAGACAAAAGGCGGCGTCGGTAATGAAGTTGGCTAATGCCATAATGTGATTTACAGACCTCCAGGTGCGCTCTTGACAGCATAATAATATCAGTAGACGTAATAAAGGGAGGTTCAATCAACACATCA
>LLBY010009584.1_pt2 | contig 33821 bp, 22 predicted proteins | sample 1489401 | NCBI WGS metagenome assembly LLBY01 (sample SAMN04092656, study PRJNA295927) | soil metagenome | biome: Soil prokaryotic community; feature: Bulk soil; isolation source: soil from tomato rhizosphere | host: tomato cultivar Hawaii 7996 | place: South Korea | collected 2011-11-01 | reverse complement strand
ATTTCTATAGCAGACAGTTGTTTTAGATCCATAAAAAGCAAAAAAACACTGAGTGCCCAAAAAACACATACCATCCATTTAGGACATATTATTGATGGGAACAAAACGATTGATGAGGTATTGGTTTCGGTATTTAAAAATCCAAATTCTTATACAGGAGAAGATGTGGTTGAAGTGTCATGTCATGGTTCCAACTACATTCAACAGGAAATTATACAGTTATTCCTTAGGAAAGGCTGCCGCATGGCAACAGCAGGCGAGTTTACCTTGCGTGCTTTTTTAAATGGGAAACTGGATTTAAGCCAAGCCGAAGCGGTTGCCGATTTAATTTCTAGTGATAACGAAGCGTCCCACCAAATAGCCATGCAACAAATGCGTGGCGGTTTCTCATCTGAAATAGCAAAACTTCGTGAAGAACTTTTAAATTTCGCTTCCTTAATAGAGTTGGAATTAGACTTTGCTGAAGAGGATGTCGAGTTTGCCGATAGAACGCAGTTCAAAGAATTGGTAGAACGCATTAGTTTTGTTTTAAAGCGTTTAATAGACTCGTTTGCCGTTGGTAACGTTATTAAAAACGGTATTCCTGTAGCCATTGTTGGTGAACCGAATGTGGGGAAATCGACGCTTTTAAATGCGCTTTTAAATGAGGAACGCGCCATTGTCTCAGAAATTGCAGGAACCACCCGTGATACCATTGAAGATGAAATATCGATAGGAGGGATTGGGTTTCGTTTTATTGATACAGCAGGAATTCGTGAAACGAAAGATGTGGTTGAAAGCATTGGTATCAAAAAAACTTTTGAAAAAATTGACCAAGCACAAGTGGTTATTTATTTGTTTGATAGCACTCAATTTAAAACTTTGGGATCGCAATTTAAAGTGGAATTAGAAAAGATTAAAAATAAATATCCTCAAAAACCTTTAATCATTATTGCTAACAAGGTTGATAAACTTAGCAATGAAGACATCTCAAGTCTAAAATCTCAAATCTCAAATCTAGAATTATTATCTGCAAAAAAAGGGATTGGGGTTGACGAATTAAAAGATAAACTCTTAAGTTTTGTTAATACAGGATCTTTAAGAAATAATGACACCATTGTAACGAACTCAAGGCATTATGATTCGTTATTGAAAGCTTTAGATGACATTGAAAAAGTGAAACACGGACTGCAATCTGGTTTATCTGGCGATTTATTAGCTATTGATATTCGGCAAGCATTATACCACTTTGGTGAAATAACCGGAGAGATAACAAACGATGATTTGCTGGGTAATATTTTTGCTAATTTTTGCATCGGGAAATAGATTCAAAGTAAAATTTCAAAACTACCTAATTTTTCCAAAGACCCAGGTGAATTATTATAGGAAATGCCCAAAGAGCTAAAATAGCCTAAGGAGTAATAATCAAAAAATATGGATTTTGAGCTAATTATAATTGCTATATAGCTCATAAAAACGTTATATTTGAGCTATAAAATTCAAAAATATAGCTCATAGAACGTAAAATTTGGAATTGGCTATCTAAAGACTGGCTAAATTTCTCCTATAATGAGAATGAATTAAAATCATTAAAATTAGGATTTCTTTAATTATGCATAAAACTGTTTTTTTTAATAATGTGTTTTATCGAAAGAAATTTCACTAATCTATCTAAAAACTCATTTTCTTTTTTAACTTTATCGTCTCCCTTTAGTAAATGATAGCAGCGACTTTAAACTGTCGCTATTCTATATGTTTAAATTTTAGTTTATATAATTTGTTAAATGATTAAAAACCAACCAAAAGCTGATATTAATTTTGAACAAGAATTATGGAAAGCTGCTAATGAACTTCGTGGTGCAGTAGCTGAAAACCAATATAAAGACTTTGTTTTACCGTTAATTTTTTTAAAACATGTGTCTGAGCGTTACGAGTTGCGCAGAGATTCGTTAAAAGCCTTTTTAAACGACCCGAAATCAGATTACTACACACAAAATAAAGAAGATCAAAACTATGTGTTGGAAGATCCAGATGAATATCTATCCTTTAACACCTACATCATACCCGAGAAAGCGACTTGGCAATTTTTACAGGATAACGCCGAACAGGATAATATTAAAGTATTGGTTGATAATGCCTTCGATTTATTGGATGAAACCTTGGCAACTTACAGACCAGACTTAAAGGGGATATTACCACGTATTTTTGTTAAAAGCCAACTGACGGCAAAACAAGTCGCAGGATTAATCAATCTGTTGGCAAACCCTAAACTGTCTGAAAAGGAAAATCCAGAAAGCGATATTCTAGGGCGAGTTTATGAATATTATATTGGCAAGTTCGCCATTGCCGAAGGTTCGGGTGCTGGTCAATTCTTTACACCAGGTAGTATCGTGAGATTATTGGTTGAAATGATAGAGCCTTATGAAGGTAAAATCTTTGATGCCGCTTGTGGCTCTGGTGGTATGTTTGTTCAATCCTTAAAGTTTTTAGAAGCACATGGTGGAGACAAGCGCAACATTTCCATTTACGGACAAGAACGCTATGATGGCACACTCCGTTTGTGCAAAATGAACCTTGCTTTACGCGATTTATCCTTTGATGTGCGCTTGGGAGATTCCTTATTACAAGATAAATTCCCCAATTTAAAAGCGGATTTCATCATCGTAAACCCACCTTTTAATGTCAGTCAATGGCATTCCGAAGATTTACCCGAAAACGACCCACGTTTATTTGGACCTAAAGAAGAGTTTACCACCGATGGTAATGCCAATTACATGTGGATGCAAACCTTTTGGAGTCATTTAAGCGATACCGGAACAGCGAGTGTTGTTATGGCAAATGGTGCGATGACCTCGAATAATAAAGGTGAAAAAAATGTACGCCAACACATGGTAGATCAAAGTATGGTAGATTGTATTGTGCGCTTACCAGACAAGCTGTTTTTAACGACAGGCATTCCTGCATGTATATTTATTTTAAGTAAAAACAGAGATGGAAAGGATGGTATACATAGAGAACGTACCAACGAAATCCTATTTATAGACACCTCAAAAATGGGTACTATGGAAAGCCGGAAACTACGTGTGTTTACCGATGAAGACATAAATAAGGTCACCGAAACCTACCACGCATGGCGCAATGCAAATACGCCTGTCACCCTGAGCGCAGTCGAAGGGTCCTTCGCTTACGAAAACATCGATGGCTTTTGCTACAGTGCCACCATAGAAGAAGTTAAAAAACAAGATTATAAACTCACACCCGGAATATATGTGGGTACTGAGGAAGTTGAAGATGATGGTATCTTGTTTGAAGATAAAATGGAAAGTTTAAAAGCTCAATTACAGAAGCAGTTTGAAAAAGGAAATGATTTGCAACAAAGAATTTTAGAGAATTTTGATAAGATTTAGTGGTGAAATACAGAATATTGGAAAGACCTTTTTCTCCAAAAAGGCTATTATGATCGTATTGCTGCTTTTTTGTTTTTTTTATTTTCAAGGTTTCATAATTGAGTTTATAGAAGACTTTTTGACTATTGAAGAGAGTTCATTAAACAAATTTTTGGAAGTACTAATAATATTATCATCAATTTTTACGACTGTTTTTTTATTATTCAAAATAATTTTTCACAAATACCAACCTTCATTTACACAAAAATTCTGCTTTGGATCTGTTTTATTCCTTACTATTTTTTTTAAAAATTATAAAGATAATTTACCATGGGTTTATTTATTTGATTCTATTTTTGGACTAGAATATATTACATATTTAATCTTTCCACTATTTGTAGGATCTACGTTTTTTATTGTAATAAAATTTTGTTGTATTGTTGAATCAAAATTTCCGACTAGCAGGTTTCTGACTAAAACCCCCAAAAATTTATATGCAAGTGACGATCCTATAAATAACGAAGAAGAAGACGTTTTAAGTTATAAACCAAAAATAGATAGCCTAATTAGTATATTAAAAAACGAAAAAAATGAAAAATCCTTTACAATTGGTTTAGTTGGGCCATGGGGAAATGGCAAGTCAAGCATAATCAACATTGCCCTAAATAGAATCTCAAAGACAAACTCGGACGATATTGTTGTTATTCATTTTTTACCTTATTTAAACCACAGAGAAGAAGATATTATTAATGAATTTTTCATTTCTTTAAGTAATAAACTTTCTAAATATAGTGGCAAACTTTCAAATCAAATATTAGATTACGCAAAGAAAATTACCGACATATATAAAGGGGATAATGTCTTAGATTTCTTTGATAAACATATTGTAAGTTTTAATAACGGTTCCGCAAAGGATTTATATGATAGTATTAATGAGAGATTAAAGGAAATTGACAAAAAAATTATTGTTTTTGTAGATGATTTAGATCGACTTAATGGAGAGGAAATAAGCCAAGTATTAAAACTGATTAGAAATACAGCGGATTTTAGAAATACTGTTTTTGTTGTTGCAATGGATAAAGATTATGTAATAAAAAGGTTAAAAGCAGATAACAATATTTCTAGTACACGTTTCATTGATAAATTTTTTCAATTGGAAATATATCTTCCAGCTATTTCCAAGAAAGATTTAAGAACAATTGTTTATAATAAGTTAAAAGATGCTTTTTTAATCTATAATCCTGAATTCGAACTGCAACTCGAAAAAGGTTTGAATCACGAAATGAACCTTTTTGATGACTACATAAAAAATATAAGGGACGCAAAACGTTTAGTTAATCAAATAATTTATGATTTTCAGTTCTTAAAGGAAGAAATTAATTTCAAAGATTTTATGAATTTCACCTATTTTAAACTAAAATTTCCAAAGTTTATGGAATTATTAAATCATAACACATTGGATTTCCTTGAAAATGATAATGGTGAATACAGACTAAAAATAAAAGAGAATAATGAAACGGAAAATAAATTAACTAAACATGACGTATTAGATTTAATTGCTCTTGGCAATGTAAAACATAATGATTACACTTTTTTGGAAAATTATTCGATTAATCTACTATTAACTCCTAATGAAGATTGTTTAAAAAAGACTTTAGGTATTGATTGCGAGGATGAGTTATTACTATCAAAAACTTTGGCCTATTTATTTGGAAACGAAAATAAGGTGGAAAGTTTTAATTCAATCAGAAAGGATAATAATTTCCATATGCTAATGCAGCAAAAGGTTTTCAAAAATGTATTCATTGAAAAGGAGTTTCAAACTTTAATACAGGAAGATGATTTTAATATTAGGCAGGATTTAATAAAAAAAATATTTCAAGAAGGTAAAATACCTCAATTATTTAATAGACTCGATTATTTTAATTCGGATAATCAGGAAATTCAAAGGAATATTGTGTTGATCTTATTGAATATTCAAAATAATATCAAAGAGTTTAAAGTAAATGAACAAGAGGTGCTCAATAAAATTGCAGTATATGTTGAAAAGCAAATAAGTAAAGATGGTAATGCTGATAATTATGGAATTATTGCTTGGCTTAAGGCAAATATATTTGAAGGAGAAAATCTTTCAATCGAGAATAAGGTTTTAATAATTGGGGAGTTATGGGAGTCTAAAACTGAAACAAATTTATGGGAAATTGATGAAGACTATATTGCAGAAAATGCTATAATCCTTTTTGAAAAATATTTATCAAGTTTCGATGATAATTTGTGGAATGTTAATGATTATAGTTTTTACAAGTATTATCATTTATTAAAAAATATTAATGGAATAAAAGAAGAAATTAATTATATAATTATTGAATTTTGGAAAAAAAATAATATTGAATTACTTTGCGCTCAAAGCACAGATACACCTGCTTTCTCACTTTCCTCTTTTAAAATTTCTGATTTTGTTTCTGAAATATTTAAAAGCAAAATACAATTTCATGACTTTGTTATCAATCATTCCGAAAATCCTCCTGATGCCGTTAAAGAGTTTTTAGAATTATTTGCATTGCATCAAATAACGAGTTATAACCTGCCAATTGTATATAATTTTGAGCATTCTAAGTTAATGTTAGAAAGATTATCTTTTAATGTAAATTCACGTAATAGATCTTTCTATGATGAAAATGAAAAGTTTCTGCAGATTGTATTCGAAACAAATTTAGAAGGTCTAATATCTACTATTATTGACGCTAGGAATGCAAGGGATAATTATGAACTAATTAGTTCGTCCTATCCAGAAATAAAAATTACCTCCAAGGATTTAGCCCTTTTTCAATTCTCTTCATTTTCATTCAAAGAAAAATATTATTTATTCGTTAGTTATGACAAAGAATATAGGTTAGGCCATGCGATAGAAATATTAAAAGCTTTTGAAGCAATTTCTATTTTAATGTACGGTTCTAATAAAATAAATTTTAGACCGTACAGAACGAGAATTTCAAATAGAGTTAAAATTAAAATTCTGGATGATAAATACTTACAAGTGATTTCAATCCAACGCGCTAATACAATAAAATTAAATGCCCAATAACTGGAAAAAATATAAACTTTCGGATACTTTAGAAATAAAGTATGGAAAAGATCATAAAAAAGTTGAAAATGGCAATATTCCAATTTATGGTACTGGAGGGATTATGCGTTACGGAAATCAATTTTTATATGTTGACGAATCTATTCTAATTCCTCGCAAAGGTTCTTTAAACAATATTTATTATATAAATGAGCCGTTTTGGACGGTTGACACGTTGTTTTGGTCTAAAATCAACAAAGAAGCAGTATTTCCAAAATTCCTATTTTATAATCTTAAAATATTGGATTTTGCGAATATGGACGTTGGAACAGCTATTCCTAGTTTAACAACTAATCTGTTAAATAAGATAGAAATTAAGCTTCCACCTCTCCCAGAACAAAAAGCCATAGCCCAAATCCTTACAGCCATAGACGATAAAATAGATAATAACCTAGCCATCAATAAAACTTTAGAAGAAATGGCAATGGCACTTTACAAACATTGGTTTGTAGATTTTGACTTTCCTGTAATAAAGGAAAGTCATCCTGAACTTGTTTCAGAATCTCAATCCATTGGCTATAAATCTGCTGGTGGTGAGTTTGTTGATAGCGAATTAGGTCCAATTCCTAAAGGTTGGGAGGTTAAAAAAGTTAAGGATTTTGGCGAAGTTATTACTGGAAAAACGCCATCACAGAAATTTCCTGAGCATTTTGGAAGTGATTTGGCTTTTGTAACACCAACAGATTTTAAGAACTATGGAAAACATATTTTAAATGCAGCTCGTTATATTTCAATTTCAGGAATGGAAAAGCATAAAAAAAATATCATTCCAGAAAATTCAGTTATTGTAACATGTATTGGTTCAGATATGGGAAAAGTGTCAATTTCAAAAATCCCTTGTTTGACTAACCAACAAATTAATTCATTAAAGACTAATGATTATCTTTTTATGTATTGTTTTTTTGTTCATAATTATTCATTGTTAAAAAGATTAGCGGGAGATGGAACGACAATGCCTATTATTAATAAATCTACATTTGAAAATATAGATGTTTTATATTCAGGAAAAAATAATTTAGAAGCATTTGAGAATAAATTAAAGAAATGGGATAATCAAATATTCAATAATACTCAAGAAAACCAAACCCTAATTAACCTTCGCGACACACTTTTACCAAAACTAATCAGTGGCGAAGTGCGTTTAAAAGAATTTAGAGAACAAGTTGAACAGATAATTAGTAATTAATAATGAGATGCTGAAACAAGTTCAGCATGACAAGTCATGACCAAAGAAGCAACCATAGAACAAGCCACTATTGATTGGTTAACCGATTTAAAGTACATACATAAATCGGGAACCACACTACCACAAAACAATCATGAGGTGGTTTTAAAAGATCAGTTGTTAGGCTTTATTCAAAAGCAATATTCAGAACTCCCAAAGGATATGCAAGCGCTGGTGGTTGCAGAATTCACCAATAACGAAGGTGCGGATTTAGAACACAGAAATCGCACATTTCATTTAAAACTTACCAAAGGTTTAGAGTTTACTTATGAAGATAATGACGGAAAAGAAAAAGCCATCCATATTTACCCCATCGATTTTAATACCCCTAAAAATAACACCTTTTGGGCAGTCAATCAATTCAGTATTACAGGAAAAAATAAACGTCGCCCCGATATTATCATCTATATAAATGGTTTGCCTTTAATTGTTTTTGAGTTAAAGAATTGGTACGACGAAAACACGAATATAAAAGAAGCGCATAATCAAATAGAGCATTACAAAAAAGACATTCCGTTGTTGTTTGAGTACAACGCTTTAACCATTATTAGCGATGGTAACGAAGCCCAACACGGTATGTTTAGTTCAAGTATGGAATGGTTTTCGGCTTGGAAAAGTATGAATGGTAAAGACACCGTACAAGAAGACGATTTTCAGATGCACACGCTGTTGTTTGGTTTGTTTCCAAAAGACCGATTGCTTAATTACATAAAAAACTTTGTTTTTCATGAAGACCACAACGGCACACTCATAAAAAAAGGTGCCAAGTACCATCAGTTTTTCGGCGTTAATTTTGCGGTAGAAGCGGCTAAAAAATCGGTGCGCCCGTTTGGTGATGGTCGCATTGGTGTTATTTGGCACACACAAGGGTCAGGAAAAAGTATTTCTATGGCCATTTATACAGGTATTTTACGGAGTCTTCCAGAATTGAAAAACCCAACCATTGTGGTGCAAGTTGATCGCAGCGATTTAGATATGCAACTCTATGAAAACTTTGTATTGGCCAAAGATTTGGTGGGTGATGTACAACATGCCGACACCACCGACGATTTAAGGCAATTACTGTCGGCAGGTGCAGGTGGTGTCATTTTTACAACCATTGAAAAGTTCCGCTTAAAACAAACCACCGACGAGCAATTAGGAGAATTGGAACACCCTACCTTATCCGAGCGTGAAAATATCATTGTGATGGCAGATGAAGCACATAGAACCCAATACGGTTTATTGGATGGATTTGCCTCCAATATGCGTAAAGCGTTACCAAATGCATCATTTATTGGTTTTACAGGAACACCTGTAGATAGTAAAGATGCTGATACACAGGAAGTGTTTGGAAACGTTATTCATACCTATGATATTAAACAGTCTGTAGATGATAACGCTACCGTGAATATTTTTTATGAACCACGATTGGCAAAACTCCATTTATGGAATGAAAATATAGATGATGATGCAGATGAAATTACAGAAGCCAATGAAGAAAGTGGGAATTTAAAATGGGCAGCTATTGAAGATGCCGCAGGCTCTGAAGACCGTGTGAATAAAATAGCAAACGATATATTAAACCATTTTACAAATAGAACCAATACCTTAAAAGGAAAAGCCATGGTGGTTTGCATGAGCAGACGTAATTGTGTAAAAATGTACAATGCATTAACCGCTTTAGAAGGTTGCCCTGAAGTAGCAGTAGTTATGACGGGAAACATTTCTAAGGACCCCATCACATGGAATGACCACATACGCACTAAAGATGCGACGGAAGGTTTAAAAAAACGATTTAGAAAAGAAGAGGATCCTTTAAAAATAGTAATCGTTCGTGATATGTGGTTAACAGGTTTTGATGCGCCTTGTGTACACACCATGTATGTAGATAAGATTATGAAAGGGCATAACCTGATGCAAGCCATCACCCGAACAAACCGTGTTTTTAAAGATAAAAAGAATGGGGTTATAGTCGATTATATTGGTATTGGAGATAACTTAAAAACAGCTACAACTAAATATACAGGAAGTGGAGGAGAAGGTCAGCCAACTATTGATATTGAGCAAGCATTAGAATTGTTTTTAAATCAAATAGACATCTGCAAAACTTTTATTCCAGAAACGATTGATTATAGTCAATGGCGAGCCTTACGCGATGCCGAAAAGGTACTGCTAGTTAAACAAGCAGTTAATGCCATTATTAAATACGACGAGGATTCTAATAATTTCATGAAAGCCGAAAAAACATTATCAGGCTTGTTGTCTATCGTAAAAAGTCAAAGTGCTATTCAGGAGTTTGCCGTCGATGTCTTGTTTATTCAGCATATTTCAAAAGCGGTTAGAAATGCGAAATCGGTAAAATCGAGCAGAAGTGAACAGCAAGAACGAATAAAAGAGTTGATAAGCCAAAGTATCGATTCCGAAGATATTGTCGATGTGTTCGCTATGGCAGGCATTGAAAAACCAGATATTTCAATTTTAGACGAAACCTTTTTATTAGGAACCAAAAAGGAAAAAGACGGACTCGCCTTGAAAATTGAATTGATTAAGAATATCCTAAAAGACGAAATCAAATTACGACTTCATAAAAATATAAAAAAATACACTTCGCTAAAAGAAGAACTAGAAAAGGTAATTGATAGATACCATTCCAATGCTTTAGATAGTTATGCAACCATAGCTGAATTGGTGGAGCGTGCAAAAGCACTTCAAAATGATGATGATCGTGTAAAGGAGTTAGGACTGAGCGAAGAAGAATTAGCATTTTATGATATTCTGGCAGCAAAACAAGACATTATAAAAGAGGAAGGTCCAATCCAAAATATTGTACACGCCATTGTAAAAGCGGTAAAATCCAATTTACAACTAGATTGGACAAAAAAAGAAAATGCCAAAGCAGCCATAAGGTTAGCAGTAAAAAAAGAATTAAGAGGGAAAATGTCACTTGCTATCCTAAATGACATATTGCAAGAAATTATGCAACAAGCTGAAGGGCAGTTTAGCGATTGGAGTGCTTAAAATAGTGTTATAAAAAAGTGAGATATGGAACTAATATTAAAAGACGTCACTTTTACAGGTGATATTCTGAACCAGATTAAAATAGCGGTTGCTAATGAAAGAACAACTGTAAAAGATTTAATTGCTGCAAGGGTAGAAGCAGAAGTTGAAGCTTACAATAATAAACTGCCTGAGTATTTTAATGGTTTGATACAACCCACGAATGCTGAAAAAACGTTAAATGGTTTTAAGCTTCGAGATAGAAAGCAAAAAATAGATGTAGAAAAGCAAGTTTTAATTGCTTATGACGCTTTTCAAAAAAATGGTTATTTCATACTTATAGACGACCAGCAAGCGGGTGATTTAGAACAAGAAGTTCTAGTAAATAAAAATACTGAAATTAACTTCGTTAAATTAACACAATTAGTAGGAGGCTAAATTATGGGAATTAAAGAAAGTCTAAGTAATTTATTTGGTAAGCGTGAAAACCAAAATTATAAATCTAATAAAGAATTTGATAAAATACTTGATGAATTAGTTGAGGAATCCTATAAAGATGCCCAATTCAATAGTTATTTTTATAATGCCCCAATGGGAAAGTTAAAAGCTTATGCCCAAATTAAATCGTTGGATGTTACAACCAAGAAAGACTTACTGTTTTATCTTATAGAGCCAATAAAAAGTTTTGAACTGATTACGAGAAAATCAGGAGGATACCAAGGACGCGATCATATTTTTAAGAAAAAACATATTTATAATGAGCTGTTTAATCTGTTGATGCGTAGCAATCTGGATTTTTCTAATGATGAAATAATTCAACTAATTAAAGAATTTAAGATTTCTGATGAAGCCCAGAATAAAAGATTTGTTGATTGGCCTATAGGTTTTTCTATTCAGCAAATAGAGAGAATTGTTAAAAAAGAAGGTCTTGCTGATGGTCTAAAGATTTTTTTAAATGATTTGCTTAGCTGGAAACAATTAAAACAAACTAAATACTATTATGGCACTGATTTAGAAAAAGTGCGTGTTAAAATTGAAAAAATACTTTTTGAAAACACTAATGAATCAGGAAGCGTGGCTCCATATACACTTCCTGATGATAGACTGGCACAACTTGTAAATCCGCAAATAGCGGCTTTAAAAAAAGAGTTACAAGACTCATGGTTTTCATTGTTTCATTTGTTTATGAAAGCAACAAGTGGAAAACCTACTCAAAAGTTTTTAAAAGAAACCAGTGATATTATTAATGATATAGGTATTCCCAAATATAAAAGTGTTACCCAAGAATGGATTGAATTTTCAGCGTCTTTAAAAACAATCGAAACGCCTAAACAACATGTGTATTCTGGAGGGCAGGTTTATAATTATGTGGGCCATGAATTTTTAAATGAGAAGAATCTTATTTTTTTGAAAGGTCTTGTTTGGAGTATGTCCAAATTTCACGATTCCAATTCCCTTAATATAATTGCCAAATTAGCGGAACGTTGTTTTGAAAAAATCCCAGGAGTTGGACCAACAGCGGCAGGGCTTGGAAATGCCTGTATTTATACCTTAGGAAATACGAAAGGATTAGAAGGAATCAGTCATTTATCAAGATTAAAGCTTAGGATTAAACAGAATAATACAAAAGAAATTATTGAGAAGTACATAGAGTCTTCTTCTGTTAAACTAGGGGTTTCAACCTCGGAAATAGAAGAATTATCCATACCAGATTTTGGTTTGATAGATGGTTGCAAAACCTATTTGTTTGATGACTATACATTAGAAATAGAAATAAAGGCTTTGGGAAAAGTTTTGCTTACATGGAAAAAGCCAGACGGAACTACACAGAAAACAGAGCCAACATTTATAAAATCCTCGACAAAACACAAACAAACCTTAAAACAAGCAAAAGAAACAATCGTACAAATAAAAAAATATTTAACAGCCCAAAGGGATAGAATAGATAGGTTGTATTTGTATGAAAGAGTATGGACATATGAGAAATTTGAGAAGTTTTATTTGAATCATGGACTGGTTAGTTTTATTGCAAAAAATTTGATTTGGAGTTTTAAAAAGGACGGAATGGAAGAAACAGGATTATGGATTGAAGATAAATGGAATGATGTTCATGGTAACGAATTAACAAGTATTGATAGCCATACAGAAGTAAGATTATGGCATCCCATTTATGCGAACATTGATGATGTTTTGGCATGGAGAAATAGACTAGAAGTATTGCAAATACAACAGGGATTGAAGCAAGCATATCGAGAAGTGTATATTTTGACAGATGCAGAGCTCAATACAAAATCCTATAGTAATAGAATGGCGGCACATTTATTAAAACAGCATCAATTTAATGCTCTCACAGGCATTAGGGGGTGGAGATATTCATTGATGGGAGCTTATGATGATGGTAGGGATGCAGATATAGCTTCTATTTCGCTTAAAGAACATAATTTGGAAGCCCAGTTTTGGATTAATGAAGTGAATGCAGATGATGCTTTTAATGATGCTGGGATTTGGAATTATGTTGCAACCGATCAAGTACGTTTTGTAAATAATGAAAATGAAGTTGTAGATTTAATTGATATACCAAAAATTGTGCTTTCAGAAGTAATGAGAGATGTTGATTTGTTTGTTGGTGTGGCTAGTGTGGGTAATGACCCAGAATGGCGAGATAATGGTGGTTTGCCACAATACCGAGATTATTGGACAAGTTACTCGTTTGGAGAATTAACAGAAGTAGCAAAAACAAGAAAAGAAATCCTTGAAAAATTAGTACCTAGATTGAAAATAGCAAAAGTGGCGTCTTTTGAAGGGAAGTTCTTGAAAATCAAAGGAAAGAAAAGAGTGTATAAAATTCATATTGGGAGTACAAATATATTAATGGAACCTAATGATCAGTATTTATGTATTGTTCCGGCTAGAGGTAAGGATACTAATACCGATAATATATTTTTGCCTTTTGAAGGCGATAGAGGTCTTTCGTTGGTTTTAAGCAAGGCGTTTTTACTAGCCGATGACGATAAGATTACTGATACAACTATTTTAACTCAAATAAATAGATAATCATCATAGAGACTGGTTTTTTCGATGAGAGCGGGAGGAATCCAATTCGATATATATACCTTATATTGATATTGTTTAAAATAACAACCAAATTATGACAGAGACTCCGATCTATGCAAAATTATTAAAAGATACAGGGCGAATTCTTGAACATCAAAAAGAGATTGCGGTTCTAAAAGGTGAAAATTTTAATGTGTTTTCTATCTTAAAATTGGAAAGTAAAGAAAATGGTACACATTCTGCTTTTTTGGGTGAGTTGTTAAACCCTAAAGGCTCACACAATTTTGGAAGCACTTTTCTTCAATTGTTCTTACAACAAATTAAAGATGAAAGAATTAATATTGCTTCTGCACAGGTAATTTTGGAATACTCTATTGGAGCTAATAACCATTTAACCAAGACAGGGGGGCGAGTAGATATTTATATAAAAGATAGGATAAATAATACTATTTGTATAGAGAATAAAATTTATGCAAGTGACCAATCCTTTCAGCTTAAAAGATATGCAAACCATAATTATGAAAGGAATAAAGTTTTTTATCTCACTTTAAATGGAGAAGAACCATCAGACGGTAGTAAAGATGATTTAAAGGTAAATGAGCACTATTATTGTATTTCATACCGTACAACAATAATAGAGTGGCTGGAAGCTTGTCTTAAAGAAGCCACAGATCAACCTATAGTAAGAGAGAGTATTAAACAGTATATTATTCTATTAAAAAAGCTAACCAATCAACTTACAGATAGTAAAATGGAAAATGAAATAAAAGATATGATTAAGTCCAATTACCTGTCAGCCAGAACAATTTCAGATACTATCGAAATAGTGGAAATAGAGTATGCTACACGCTATTTGAATGAAATAGGACTGAAAATTACGGAAACTTTAAATACAGAAAATTCACTTTGGTCTTATGAGATCAGTGATAATCTCAGTGTGCCTTGGTCTAGGTTAAATATTTTTCATAAACATTGGACAAATGGAATCAGAGTACAATTACAGGGTGAAAGCAGAATACATTTAAACCGAAATAAATATGGACTTATTGCTCATAAAGATCATTTCAATAGACAATTTCTTATTGAAAAACTGAAAAAATCTGGACACTCTGAATCTGATTGGAAAGATGACCAGTACTGGGTTTTATATAATTATGATATAAATTTTGGTGATATAGGCGAACGATCTAAATTATTTGACAATAAACAAAGAGAGGAGCTAGTTCACCAGATTGCCAATAAAATGATTGAAATTTGTAGGCTTTGTGACGTTCCTCTTAGGAACTTTCCAACAATTCAAAGTGTAGATTTTAAAGACAAATAGAGATATTAAGATATATTTTTTTTGATTTTATATATAAAACCCCTTGATCGGGATTAAGTGAAAAGTTTGAAAATCTAAGGTTTCCATCAATGAAAAACTTTTTTCCTCATTTATATTTAGCTTGAGATAGTTCATTTGTTTATTGAGCATCTCTAAAGCGTCTGCTTTGCTAACGTGACTTTCTGCTTATAAACTTGACCCATTTATATCAAAATAAAACAATCTGTAATAACTTTCTTGTTAGTTCAAGCTGTTAAAATATAACCCAAAATAATTCAGAATAATCTTTGGTTTATTAGAAATAGAAAATATATTTGCACCTTATTTTAAATAAGTCTAAATAAATTTAAATGAAGATTATTACATTAACTACCGCTTTATTATTATCATTCTATGCCGTTTCCCAAGGGATAAAAGGGAAGGTTACCGACGAACATAACCAACCTCTCTTTGGAGCCGAAGTTTATATTGCAGAACTGCAGCAAGGCACAACAACAGATTATGATGGAAATTATGAACTATCCCATGTTAAAGTAGGCACTTGGAAAGTAACTTTTAGAATGTTGGGATACCAAACCCAAACAGAAAGTTTTTCGTTCATACGGAATGGCACAATTTCACATACAGCAATATTAAAGGAAGATTTAAATAATTTGGACGAAGTCGTTGTCTCGGCAAGTAGGCGTTCAGAATATCTTTCGGAAATCCCAGCCTCGGTAACAGTTGTTAATGAAGTTAAACTCCAGGAATTATCAAATTCCACAACAAACATTAGTGATATATTGGAGTTTACAGTGCCTGGATTGGCTGTTTCTACGGGTACGTTTTCCAACTGGGGACAAACCTTACGTGGGCGTTCGCTTTTGGTAATGGTCGATGGAATTCCACAATCTACACCGTTAAGAAATGGGCAGTTGGGAATAAAATCAATAAGCCCAAATGATATCAGTAGGGTCGAGGTTATCAAAGGCGCCACATCCATCTTTGGTAATGGAGGTAATGGCGGTTTTATTAATTACATAACCAAAAAACCAAATGCTACTAAAAAAATAGCGGGCGCAACGAATGTTTGGGGCACATCAAGCTTAGCAAAAACAAACGATGCCTTAGGTTTTGGGGTGTATCAATCCTTAAATGGTAATTTGGATAATTTTAATTACTATATAAGTGGAAGTTATGAAAAAACAGGTAATAAATATGATGCTGATGGTGTCGTCATTCTTCCGACTTATGGACTTGACAACACACATATTTACAGTACGCTAGCAAAATTAGAATATCAAATTGATGATAATCAAAAAATCACCTTGGCCGGAAATTTATACAAATCCGCCCAAGACACGCCTTTTATTCCTGTTCCTGCGGAATTTGAGGTTTTTAACGAGGATGGTGATTATTCACTAACTGCCGGTTACGGTGTTGAAGGTTCTGTTGAAGGACAAGAACCAACTGGAACGACACTTATAAATGGTCAATTGAAATATAACCTAAACCATATTTTTTCCGGTACAACAGATTTTACGACGGATCTCTATTATCAGAATACAGAAAACATTTTCTTTTATTCCGATAAGTTTGAAAATGGCGGGCAATCTGTTATCAATGCTGAAAAGTATGGACTTAGACCTAATTTCAATACAAGCATTGCCACCAATAGTTCCGCGGATGTTTCTTTAACCTATGGTGTTGATTTACTTAGAGATAAAACCAACCAAGGCCTTCTAGATGGGCGATTATGGGTGCCAAATACCGAAATGTTGAGTTGGGCGCCTTATTTACAATCTACTATGAAATTTGACAACAGATGGGTGGTAAAAGCAGGTCTAAGATATGATGACATGAATATAGAAATAGCAGATTACAACACGCTGCCTTATTCACCTCTAGGGGACGGGAATTACAATCCTTCGGTTGCCGTTGAAGGTGGTAAAATTGGATTTGACAACCTAGCATTTAATGTAGGATTGCGTTATATAGAACATCAAGAATTTATTCCTTATATAAGCTATTCACAAGGATTTTCTATTGCCGATTTAGGTTCTGTTTTACGTTCCGCGACTGCCGACAATATAAATGACATTCAACTGGAACCTGCTGTGACTAAAAACTATGAATTCGGATTTTTGTCGAAATTCAATAATTTTAAATTTGAGGCGGTAGGCTATTACAGTACCTCCAACTTAGGTACAGGTGTTGTTTTTGATGAAAACACCAATGCTTTTGTGCCTTCCAAACAGCCACAAAACATTTATGGTGGTGAAGTAGCTATTGATTATATATCAAACAGCAATGCATTACAGATAGGCACATCTTATTCATACGTGGAAGGTGTAACCCACAGTGCTGCAAATGAAAATACGTTGACTTATTTGGGAGGTGATGTTATTGCTGCCCCTAAATGGACTGCTTATGTTACTTGGAAACCTATTGAAAAAATCAACACGTCTTTACGAATGACTAATTTGGGAGACAGAAAACGATTTGATCCGTATTTGAATGCCAACGATGATTACACATTTAGACACACACAATTTCCTGTTACAGGCTATACCTTGCTTAATTTTTCTATAGCGTATCAATTACAGTCCAATATGTCTGTTGCTTTAGGCGTCAATAACTTATTGAATGCGTATTACCTTCCGGCTAGATCGCAATGGGCAGCACCTTTAAGAGATTTTACAGGTGCAGGCGAAGGCACCAATGCTAAATTAAGTATTCATTATAATTTTTAATATTAATCTAACCAATGCTAGTATATTTGCTAGCATTGGTTTTTTATAGATTTCATACGATACCCATTGCTATCTTTTAATACAACAATACGGAAAATCCATCTTTGGCTAGGACTTACTTGCGGACTTATAGCATCCTTCTCGGGGCTTACAGGTTCGCTATACATTTGGCAACCCGAAATAACAGCAGCCCTTAATCCCGAATTGTTAAAAGTTGAAAACATAGAAAATATTAAAGACGCAACTATTTTAAAAACTGCCGTTTCTTTAATTGAAACCCACAAGGATCGTATAAATAAAATTTTTCTTCCCTATCGGGAGCAGCAAACCATAGCCATTCAGTTTAAAAATGGAAAAACAAATTACTACCATCCAGTAACCAGTGAATCTCTAGGTGAAAAATCAGCCTCTATATTATTTTTTGAAAGCCTACTAAATCTGCACCGTACTTTGGGAATTCCCCAAATAGGCAAGTATATTATAGGAACCAGTGCCATCATATTTTTTCTAATGCTAATAACTTCTGGCGTTTATATTTGGTGGAAAGCCTATGCCAACAACTTGAAAAAAGGATTTAAAATAAAATGGAAGGCAAAGAAAAAGAAGTTTAACTTCGATTTACACAAAGTATTCGGCATCAATTTTTTCATTCCACTTCTTATCATTGCTTTTACGGGGGCTTATTTCACCTATAATGCCGTTTATAAATCAGCGTTAAAAGTGTTTGATAACTCTAATACACATGTAACCAACCAACAAAAAGGCAAAAACTTTTCAACCCTGAATGATGCCTTATTAAACTCCAATGAAACCTATGCTTTACGAGCTATTTATTTTCCTAAAGACAAAACAGGCATGTATCGAATCAGATATATAGAAGACCGTTTTATAAAAGCAGGGTATCGAAAAACAAAAGAGGTAGAAATCAATGAAAAAGGAGACATGACAACTTTATCAGATTTTAGGTTTGATTCTAACAGCAATCGTATAGCAGCACAATTCTATCCTATTCATATCGGGGAAATTGCAGGTATTTGTGGTAGGATTTTGGTCTTTATCTCTGGAATGATACCCCTGGTTTTACTTATCACGGGTTTCAGAATATATAAATCAAAAAAGAATAATGTCGGATTCAAGATTCAAGACCGCTTTGCTAAAAGATACTAGACAATAGAAAATAGAAAATAGAAAATAGACAAAATGACAACGAATTGGTATTCAAATGTTTATTTGTATGTCTGTTTTAATAATCGCTAAGTAACTGTATTTAAAGGTTAATCTTCTTTTGATACCTTTCTATTTAAAGAAATAATTATCCCAGCAGCAAGAGATAGAGCTATAAAGCCCAAAGACAGCCATTCGGGAAATTTGTAATGGTGTACCAAAATCAATTTAATGCCTACAAAGCATAAAATGGCAACCAAACTATATTTCAAATAGCTAAAACGATTCAGCATATTAGCAAGAAAAAAATACATAGACCGTAATCCCAAAATAGCAAAAATATTGGAGCTGAAAACTAAAAAAGGATCAGAGGTTATTGCTAATATGGCGGGCACACTGTCTAACGCAAATAAGATATCAGTAAACTCAATAATGATTAAGGCTACAAACAAAGGAGTCGCAGCGGTAATATGGCGTAGCTTTATAAAGAACTTTTGCCCTTCCATATGTGTTGTTATAGGCATTACTTTTCTCAAATTCCTGTAAATAAAAGAGTTTTTGGGATTAAACTTCTCTTCCTTTGAAAACAACATCTTAAAGGCGGTAAAAAGTAAGAATGCACCAAATATATAAGTAGAGAAACTAAATTTATTAATCAGTGCCACTCCAAAAAGTATCATTAAGGCCCTAAAAACGATAGCTCCCAAAATTCCCCAAAACAGAACACGATGCTGGTATTTTTGGGGTATATGAAGCGAACTGAATATAACAGCTATAACAAAAATATTGTCAATACTTAAAGACAGCTCAATCAAATACCCCGTAACGTACTTAATCGTAGCATCCGTAGGAGTCAAGCCATCTACATTGTCTATGTTGCCACTACTGTAAAGCCAATAAATAACGCCTGAGAACAAAAAGGATAAACAAACCCAAATGCTTGTCCACATAGAAGCTTCTTTCACACTAATTATATGGGGATTTTTATTAAAAACCCCTAAGTCTAAAGCTAAAAAAATAAGTATCCCTAAAAGGAATAGTCCCCAAACAATCATATACTACAAATAAATATTTAACCCTCCGAAATTAAATCTTTAGAAGTTATAAAAAAAATATAATAAGTGAAATGAAAGGGTTATATAATAACTTTATAAAATCTTTATGTTGGAATAAGTAACTTTGCAATAAAAAGAATTGGACTTATTTAAAACAAGGCATTTCAGTAAAAAGAAGCAATATATAATAAGTGTATTTCTTATTGTATTTACTGCTGTTCCCTGCTTTTTATCGGTAGATGTCATAGGCTTTAGAGCAGTGGCGCTTATTTTACTTTTGGTAGTTTCACTGAATGCTATTTTGTTTGATATCTATCCAGTAATGCTTTCGGCCTTGTTAAGTGCATTGATATGGAACTTCTTTTTTATACCACCTATTTTAACCTTTCATATAGGCACGCCCGAAGATGGTCTTATGTTTTTAATGTATTTTGCTATTGCCTCTATTAATGCAGTGCTTACATACAAAATTAGGGAATACGATAAAGAACAACGGGAAGAAGAGGAAAAAGAGAACGCTATTAAACTATACAATACATTGCTGAATTCGCTGTCACACGAGTTAAGAACACCCATTGCAACCATAATAGGTGCTGTTGATACCATAAAAGATAATGATAATAAACTTTCCGAAGACAATAAAAAAGAGCTGTATTCAGAAATTGAAACGGCAAGTTTTCGTTTGAACAGGCAGGTTGAAAACCTATTGAATATGAGTAGGCTCGAAGCAGGTTTCATAAAACCGAAAGAAGATTGGTGCGATGTTAATGAATTGATATTTACCGCAATAAAGAGAAACAAGGAAGACCTCTTAAGACATTCCATAGAATTTACACCTAACGATTCATTGCCCTTATTTAAATTGGACATTGGTCTTTTGGAACAAGTAGTACATAATATTATCCATAATGCTTTACTGCATACCCCCGATAACTCTGTAATAAAAATTGAAGTTGAAAATATAGAAGACACCTGTAAGATTACAATTTCAGATAATGGAAACGGTTTCCCCATCAATGAAATTGAAACCGTTTTTAACAAATTTTATCGCCTTAACAACAATATTGGTGGAACAGGCTTAGGGCTGTCAATCGTTAAGGGATTTACAGAAGCAATGAATGGAATAGTAGGCTTGGAAAATAATATTAAAGGAGGTGCAAAATTCACCATTAGCATACCCGCAGAAACCACATCAATAGATACATATGGAAATCAATAAAGCACAAATATTAATCATTGATGATGAACCGCAAATCAGAAAATTGCTTCATATTAATTTAGAAAGCAATGATTATAGGGTCATTCAAGCCATTAATGCCAAAGAAGGGTTGGCGTTAGCGGCCAGTCATCTGCCAGATGCCGTTTTGTTGGATATTGGCTTACCCGACAAAAGTGGTCATGAACTTTTAAAAGAACTTAAAAGCTGGTACAATAAACCAGTGATTATTTTATCTGTCCTTGATAATGAAGATGATATTGTAAGTGCATTGGATAACGGCGCAACCGATTATTTAACAAAACCCTTTCGTACAGGGGAATTGCTGGCGCGTTTGCGTTCGGCAATCAGAAGAAGCCAGAGTACAGAACCCAATGCTGTGATAATGTGTAATGACCTTGAAATTGATTTAGTATCAAGAACCGTAAAAAAGCAAGATGAGATTGTAAAACTTACATCTACAGAATACAACTTATTGGCACTTTTTGCCAAAAATGAGGGTAAGGTATTAACACACCAATATATTTTAAAGGAAATCTGGGGATATGGTTATCAGACAGAAACACAATATTTAAGAGTGTTTGTGGGCACATTAAGGAAAAAAATTGAAGACCATCCAAACCATCCCGAACATATTATTACAGAAAGTGGTGTGGGTTATAGGTTTCAATAGTCTTTATAAAATCTTTATTCATTCTCGCCAATCCTTGATTTTTTATATATCCTTTTCATCAGACCTTTGTAGCATCTAAATGTTACAAAATGAAACGCGATTTTGCATGTTCCATCAGACAAAATCAAAATATACAATTACTGATGAATTGGCATTTTTTCCACGACAAAAATAATGAGGAACCTTATCAATCCTTAAACGATTGGTTTAAGGAAATTAAACATTTGGTATATCCCTTCATTATAATGGTTCTGCTAGGGGTGCTTTTCTTCATTTATGTCAAATACATTCTTATTTAATGTTTTAACTAATGGAAAACGGATTAAGAATAAACAATGAGATTGCCGATCTTATTATAAAACTATGCTTCAGCATCAACGAATTAAAAAAAAGCCTCCAACCCAATAATAAAGAGGTATTACAATTCTTCACCACTTATGAAAATATAAAGAACAAAATGGATGAAGTCTTGCAAGCAATAAGTGCAAGAGGTATGTCCAAAAAAATTAAAGAAACAAAAGCGTTTGTAAAGAACTACTTGAGTATATATAGCCTATTGCCAACAGATTTTGAGAAGAGAGACCAAACCATAACAACTCTTGATGTTATCTTCAATGAACTGTCGGAACTGGATAAGCTTATTTCCAACCAATTATAGATATAATGAGAAAAATTATAAAAAAATATAGAAAATTCCAACTATCACTATCACCACAACAAAATCTACTTTATGGTTTTTCAATTTATGCGGTTATAGGTTGGCTTTTATTATGTCTACCAATAGTCCAAAAACAAGCTGTCTCTGCGTTGGATAGTTTATTTATAGCCACATCTGCTATTTCCACTACAGGCTTGGTAACCTTAAGCATCTTTGATACCTATAACAAATTTGGACAGTTCATTATCATGCTGTTGTTTCAAATAGGAGGGATAGGTTATATGACCTTTACAACTTTTATTTTGCTCTCAAAGAAAAGTGGTTTTACACATTGGCACCAACGTATTCTAAATGCAGAATTTACGATGCCTAAGGGTTTTCAGATTAAGGATTTTTTAAAGTCTGTTATCATTTTTACGGTTATCATAGAAATCTTGGGTGCATTGTGTTTTTACATTGCGTTTACTAATGCGGGGGTTGAACACAATTTTGCTATTTGGAGTAGTATTTACCATAGTGTTTCAGCATTTTGTACAGCAGGCTTTGGCTTGTATGATGACAGCTTTGAACAGTTTGCAGGCAATACGGCTATAAACACCATCATTTCGGTATTGGCTATTTGTGGCTCATTGGGTTTTATAGTGGTTACTGATTTTTGGAACAGGCTTTCAGGAAAAATAAAGCAAGTCACCTATACAACAAAAATCATTTTGGGAGCAATGACCTTGTTGCTAGTAATGGGAACGGTAATGATTTATTTCTTTGAACCTTCAGTAAACCAGTTGGGAGCACATAAATTAATGGCATCATTTTTTCAGGCAATGACAGCGCTTACAACGGTAGGTTTTAATACGGTTCCTTTAGGTAATTTTTCGTTGGGTATACTATTGGTCATTATTTTTTTAATGTATATTGGAGCCTCACCATCTGGTACAGGCGGCGGTATGAAAACAACCACGCTTACAGCCTTAATTGCGATTATGTGGAACAGAATCCGTAACAACAAACGAATCACTTTTTTAGGAAAAACAATCCCTCTGGACCGACTTTATGTGGCTACGTCTATATTTATGTTATATGCATCCGTTATTTTTATGGCAACCCTTCTTTTGGCAATGACCGAAGATTTCTCATTGAAGCAAATTCTATTTGAAACCACCTCTGCCATAGGGACGGTTGGATTGAGTACTGGTATTACAGGAAGCTTAAGCTCATGGGGAAAATTGGTCATTATATTTGTAATGTTCGTGGGAAGGCTTGGATTGTTGACTTTTGGGTTGGCAATTTTGGCAAGGAGAAACAAACTAACGAAAAGAAAAGATGAAGCAGATTTGGCATTGTAAATGGTTTTTAGTGTTCTGATTTTTAAATTTTTGCCTTGCCGCACAAGGTAATGATACTTGACAGCAAAGGCTCACGGTTAGTGATGCTGTAGCTATGTTTATGGACGTAGTTTATTGCTAACAATTTTAATCCACTAAAATCACATTCAGATAACCATTTTTTTTACATAATCACAGGTTTATGGGTACTTAAACGAATCTTTATAAAATCTTTACACTACAATCTTTAACTTTGCTGTTTTTTAATGGACAAAGTATTGTATGCCAAATTTCAATCTAGAAAGGTTTTTGTTTTTTAGTAAAAAGTATTCCTATGTACTGTTTCAAATAGCATTCGTTACAAGTGTTTTGGGAATGTTCTTGTTCATAGCCGATTTTGGGTTTGACAAATCTGAACGGATTCAAAAACTATTCAATTCGTATTATTTTGTGGTCATTGCTCTTGGTATTGTTGCTACGATGCTTCGTTATATTGAAAGGTTAAAGAAGATAAATCGCTCGGTAATTATATTTGATGTAGTTACAATTTTGGCGACATTAATCATTTTATATGCTCATTTTTTAGGTGAAGATGCCCATAAACATATTTCATTCCTTTACGATGATAATTGGGTGAAATTTGCCATTATATTAACCTTTATCAGGGAATTTTCAGAGCAAAATATAAACTATAAGAGCACTCGGTTAAACCCAGCACAACTTTTTATTATAAGTTTTTTTAGTATTATCCTTTTAGGCGCTTTATTGTTAATGCTACCGAATGCTACCCATCAAGGCATCTCGTTCTTGGATGCCTTATTTACCTCCACAAGTGCCGTGTGCGTAACAGGGCTGATAGTGGTAGATACAGGAAGTTATTTTACAACGTTTGGACAATCTATTATCTTATTTCTTATACAAACAGGAGGGATTGGTATCCTAACCATAGCAAGTTATTTTTCATATTTTTTTAAAGGAGGAGCGACTTACGAAAACCAATTGACATTAAGTGATATGACGGGATTGAACAAATTGGGCGAAGTGTTTTCAACTTTGAAAAAGATTTTAGTCATAACATTTTCCATAGAATTTTTTGCAGCCGTATTAATCTATTCAAGCCTAGACAAAAATTTATTCAATTCTTTTTTTGAAAGATTCTTTTTCTCTATGTTCCATTCGGTGTCGGCTTTTTGTAATGCAGGGTTTTCAACCTTGACCAATAGCCTATATGAAACAGGTTTCAGATATAATTATATGCTGCAAGGTATTATTATTGCTGCCTTTGTTTTAGGTGGTTTAGGGTTTCCCATTGTGGTAAATATTATAAAATACCTTAAATATTTTATAACTCGGAAAGTATTTTATATCGTTGGTAAAAAGCAGACCCATAAGCCTTGGGTACTGAATCTTAATAGCCGTATCACGTTGGTAACAACAACAGTACTAACAGTTGTTGGTACGGTCTTATTTTACATAAACGAGTATAATAACACCTTGACTGAACACAAAGGAGTGGGCAAGTTTATTACGGCTTTGTTTGGTGCGGCAACACCTAGAACGGCAGGTTTTAACACCGTTGATATGACGGCTTTACATTTTTCAACTGTCATGTTGTTGTTTTTATTGATGTGGATTGGTGCCTCCCCAGCATCTACAGGAGGTGGTATTAAAACAAATACCTTTGCCATTGCCACACTTAACTTTTTAAGTTTAGCAAGAGGGAAATCAAAGATTGAAGTATTTAGAAGAGAAATAGCCGATGTTTCGGTAAGAAGAGCCTTTGCAGTTATATCCTTATCCTTATTGGTTATTGGAGTAGGCATAATTTTAATTTCTATATTTGATAGTAAGAAGAGTCTACTGAATATTGCTTTCGAATGCTTTTCGGCATACAGTACTGTAGGTTTAAGTCTAGGTATTACAGCATCATTAAGTCCTTTAAGTAAACTAACAATCATAGTTGTCATGTTTATAGGTAGGGTAAGTATGCTTACTTTGCTTATAGCCGTATTTAAGAAAGTCAAACAAAAAAATTATAAATATTCAGTAGAAGAATTAACCATAAATTAAACAGTAGTAATAGAGATTAGAATCAAGAATCAAGAGACAAGAATCAAGAGACAAGAGACAAGAGACAAGAGAGAATAGAAAATAGAGAAGAACCAAGACGCTTTAAGTCTTCTAAAATTCTCAACTCCTCAACTCCTAAAATTCTAAAATTCTCAACTCCTAAAAAAAAAATAGATAAGACAGATGAAATATATAGTTGTAGGATTGGGTAGCTTTGGGGCATCATTGGCCGAAAAATTGACCGAAGAAGGCAATGAAGTCATTGGTATTGATACCAATATGAACAAAGTGGATAATTACAAAGAACGAATTACCCATACCATTTGTATGGATGCAACGGATGAGTTCACGGTATCAGGGCTTCCGTTAAGTGGCACAGACATGGTGGTGGTAGCCATTGGGGAAAATAAAGGAGCCAATGTAATGGCAACGGCATTGTTTAAAAACTTTCAGGTCAAGCGTTTAATAAGTAGAGCCATAGATGGTCTTCACGAAAAGGTACTGCACGCCATAGGTGTTGACGAAATTGTACATCCAGAAGAAGAATCTGCCGAACGATGGGCGAAGAAGCTATGTTTAAAAGGGGTTGTGGACTCTTTTGAATTAAGTGATAGTTACAGTATTGTTGAAGTCAATGTGCCTATAAGGTTTGATGGAAAAACAATAAGGGAAACTAATATCCGTGAAAATTATAACTTATTGGTATTAACAACGATAACAAATACTGAAGTAAAAAGTCTTGTTGGTAAAACTAGAAGTGTTACCAAAGTTAAAGGTGTCGCAAGCCCTGATAATATCCTAAGCAAAGACGATATACTCGTAGTTTATGGATCTAATAAAGATATAAAACGATTTTTAAAAGATGAATAATTAAAACTTCTGTTAAAGAAATGTAGTAGTTATTAAAATTTTGTACTTTTACAATAATATGCAACAGGTATTCCATAAAATAGTGTCCATTTTAATGTCATTTGTAGTATTGTTTTCTACAATGTCATTCACAATTGATATGCACTATTGTGGTGATACTTTGATGGATACAGCCATTTTCCATAAAGCCAAAACCTGTGGCATGGAAATTCAAAAAACAACGACCAGTTCAGATTGTTCTATAGTAAAAAAAGATTGTTGTAAAGAAGAACAAATTGTTGTAAAAGGTCAAGATGAATTAAAAATAGCGTTTGAAAAGCTGTCATTTGACCAACAAATTTTTGTAGCATCATTTGTTTATTCTTATGAAAACCTTTTTGAATATTTTGAGGAAAATGCATATACACTTTCAGAATATCCGCCACCGCTCATTATAAAGAGCATCTATAAGCTCGACGAAACTTATTTAATTTGATTTTTAAACTTTAGACCATGTTTCCAGTGGCAATTGCTTCTTGGATAATTTGTTGTTTTTGGTGTTCTCATAACACCCATGTCCAACGGTTTAATAATCAAATTACATGTTAAATAAAATCATAAAATATTTTTTAGAGAACAAATTAATTACCGTTCTTATTTTAATCACCTTTATTGTATGGGGGGTGTCCACATCGCCATTCAATTGGAATACGGGGTTTTTACCAAAAGATTCGGTTCCGGTTGATGCCATTCCAGATTTAGGCGAAAACCAACAAATAGTTTTTACCGAATGGCCAGGGAGATCACCACAGGACATTGAAGATCAGATCACCTATCCACTTACAACCTCCCTTTTAGGAATACCAAACGTAAAATCCATTAGAAGTACTTCCATGTTTGGGTTTTCGAGCATCTACATCATTTTTGAAGAAAAGGTAGATTTTTATTGGTCCCGGTCAAGGGTTCTGGAAAAATTAAATTCTTTACCAGAAAACTTATTGCCTTCTGACGCAAAACCAGCGTTAGGCCCTGATGCAACCGCATTAGGACAAGTCTATTGGTACACTATAGAAGGTCGGGATGATAAGGGAAATGTTACGGGAGGCTGGGATTTGGATGAATTGCGGTCTGTTCAGGACTACTACGTAAAGTATGCTTTAAATGGGGTTTCAGGGGTTTCTGAAGTGGCCTCTGTTGGTGGTTATATAAAGGAATATCAAATTGATGTGAACCCAGATGCCTTAAAAGCTTATAATATTGGCATTGATATGGTCATGATGGCGGTAAAAAATTCCAATCGCGATATAGGGGCTAAAACTATTGAAATCAATAAAGCGGAATATTTTATTCGCGGACTTGGATATATAAAATCCATCCAAGATTTAGAGAATACAGTAGTTAGTGTTACCAATAACAAACCCATTCTTATCAAGGATGTAGCCCATGTAAATCTGGGGCCAGCAACCCGAAGAGGGGTTTTGGATAAAGGTGGCGCCGAAGTTGTTGGAGGTGTTGTAGTGGCTCGGTATGGTTCAAATCCTTTAGAAGTTATCAATAACGTAAAGACTAAAATAAAAGAGTTTGCATCGGGATTACCTAAAAAAACGTTGGCTGATGGGACAATAAGTCAACTCACTATTGTTCCTTTTTATGATCGCACCAAGCTGATAGAAGAAACCATTAGTACTTTGGAAACGGCATTGTCACATGAGATTCTCATCAGTATTATTGTCGTCCTTGTTCTAATGATGAATTTAAGAGCTTCATTTATTATTTCCAGTTTATTGCCTGTTGGAGTACTCATGACATTCATCATTATGCGTTATGCAGGTGTAGATGCCAATGTCGTGGCATTGTCTGGTATTGCCATTGCCATTGGCGTTATGGTGGATATAGGGATTGTATTTGTCGAAAATATCATTCGGCATTTAGAAATGCCCGAAAACCACGGCGTAAAGGGTAAAGAATTGATGCATGTTATTTATGTTGCAACCAAGGAAGTAGCATCGGCCATCACAACGGCCTTGGCAACAACAGTAGTAAGTTTTATTCCTGTTTTCGCCATGATTGGGGCCGAGGGAAAATTATTCAGACCGCTAGCGTTTACAAAAACATTTGCCTTATTGGGATCTTTCGTTTTAGGCATTGTTGTATTACCAGCTTTAGCGCATTTTGTTTTTGGTATCAATTACGATAAAAAGAAGGTTAAAAGAACTTGGGGTATTATATTAATTGTTGGTGGATTGCTATTGGCAATTTATATGCACATTTGGCTACCATTGGTATTGTGTGTTTTAGGGTTCAATTCACTATTTGAACATAAACTGCCACTTAAATTTAACAAGTATTCTAACTACATTAATGTTGGGTTGGTCTTATTTATTGCCACATTTTTCTTGGCTGAAGAATGGATGCCATTAGGACCACAAAATCACCTCATTGTAAATTATGTGTTTGTACTGGTATTACTTGGAGTCATTTTAGGAATGCTGTTAGCCATTGTCCATTTTTATGAACCTGTTCTAAAATGGTGTTTGAACAATAAAGGCAAGTTCATGTTGATTCCGCTTTTTACCCTGTTGTTTGGCGTTTTTATTTGGCTGGGATTTGATAACATTTTCGGATTCGCTTCCAAAGGATTTGAAAAAATGGGATGGAACATCAAGGAAACAAAAGTCTGGTCTTCAATTTCCAAAACATTTCCAGGTATTGGATCCGAATTTATGCCAACCTTGAACGAAGGGTCATTTTTGTTAATGCCTTCCGCCATGCCACATACCGGATTGGAAGAAAGTAAGAACACCGTTCAGAAATTGGATATGTTGTTGGCCAATATTCCAGAGGTTGACATTGCTGTTGGTAAGTTGGGAAGAGTGGAAAGTGCCATTGATCCTGCGCCTATTTCCATGTTTGAAAATATTATCAATTATAAACCGGAATTTATAGAAACCTATAATGGAAAACCTATTCGTTTTAGAATAAATAAAGATGATAAGTTTATTCTAAAAAACGGAAAAGAATTAACAAACGATGAAGCACTACTTCAAAGTGTCACTGAAAAAGATCTAGTTCTTGATGATAATGGTGAATTTTTTAGAAACTGGCGTTCTCACATAAAAAGCTCTGATGATATTTGGAAAGAAATAATCAAGGTTTCAAATCTCCCAGGAGTAACATCAGCACCCAAATTACAGCCGATAGAAACACGTTTGGTCATGTTGCAAACCGGTATGCGTGCTCCAATGGGAATTAAGGTGTATGGCCCCGATTTGAAGACCATTCAAGATTTTGGTTTGGAGTTGGAAGGTATATTAAAACACGTACCTTCCGTAAAATCCGAAGCCGTTTTTGCTGATAGAATTGTGGGGAAACCCTATTTACAAATAAATATCAATCGTTCTGCCATTGCCCGTTACGGCCTAAGTATAGAAAAGGTTCAGCAAGTTATAGAAACAGCTGTTGGAGGTATGAAAATCACATCAACGGTTGAAGGCAGGGAACGTTACCCTGTTAGGGTGAGATATCCAAGGGAATTGCGGGATGACCCAGAGAAAATCAAAAAAATATTGGTACCAACACCCACGGGTGTGCAAGTGCCGTTAGGTGAACTGGTTAGTTTGGAATTTGTTCGCGGTCCCCAAATGATAAAGAGTGAAGAAACCTTTTTGGTGGGTTATGTATTATTCGACAAAAAAGAAACATTCGCCGAAGTTGATGTGGTGAATGATGCCCAAAAGTTGATTGAAGATAAGATTGATGCTGGAGAATTGTTAGTTCCAAAAGGCGTGAGTTATAAGTTTTCTGGTAGTTATGAAAATCAAATTCGAGCAGTTAAAAAACTGTCTATTGTTATCCCAATAAGTTTGGTCATCATATTTCTGCTATTGTACTTTCAGTTTAAAACGGTCATTGCATCATCCATCCATTTTTCTGGCGTATTTGTTGCTTTTGCGGGTGGTTTTATTATGTTATGGCTCTACGGACAAGACTGGTTCTTGAATTTCTCCATAGCCGATGTCAACATGCGGCATTTATTTCAGATTCATCCAATCAATTTAAGTGTTGCCGTTTGGGTCGGGTTTATCGCTCTATTCGGAATAGCAACGGATGATGGCGTTATTATGGGAACCTACATCCATCAAGTTTTTGAAGAGCGACAACCTGAAACAATAGTAGGTGTGAGAGAAGCCGTTTTAGTTGCTGGTAAAAAACGGGTGAGACCCGCAATGATGACCGCTGCCGTTACCATTATCGCTTTACTTCCTATACTCACCTCAACAGGTAAAGGCTCAGATATTATGATCCCAATGGCCATACCTGTATTTGGAGGGATGATTATTCAGCTCATGACCATGTTTGTCGTACCCGTTTTACAGGCTTTTTGGAGAGAATCAGTAATTAAACGCAATCAACAATGAAGATAATTGGTGAATATAAGGTATTGAAATTAAGATATTTAGCTTTTGTTGTAGTTCTTTATTCAATAAGTAGTAATGGTCAAACATTAACGGATTATTTAAGCATAGCGTCTCAAAATAATCCTGAGATACAATCTGCTTATAAAGAATTTGAAGCTGCTTTGCAAAAAGCACCACAGGTGAGTTCGTTGCCAGATCCAAGTTTGACCATGAGTGCTTTTGGCCGCATGATTGAAACTAGGGTAGGAGCCCAAGAAGCCCGATTTAGTCTGATGCAAATGTTTCCTTGGTTTGGCACGCTTGAAGCTAAAAAACATGCTGCCAATTTAATGGCTGAAGCTACTTTTCAAAAGTATTTGGATTCAAAAAATGACGTCTATTTAAAGATTAAAAAATCCTATGCAGAACTTTATGAAATCAATACAATGATTCAGCTCGAAGAGGAAAACCTTCAAATATTGAATAGCTATAGAGAGTTGGCCTTGAGTAAATTTAAAAGTGGTAAAGGCGCCATGGTGAACGTTGTGAGAATTGATATAAAAAGAAACGAAAGTGAAACCAAAATCCAATTATTGAAGGATCAAAACCTACCACTACAAATCGAATTTAATAGTTTGTTGAATAGGGATTTGGATGAAATGATTACGATTCCGGATTCCTTACCACTGGTTGAAAATGATGTGCCCTTAGAAAGAGATAGTTTATTTGTTTCCAACCCTAAATTAATGGGATTGGACAAAAAGATAGCATCTTTTGAAGCACAAAAAAAGGTGGTCAAAAAAGAAGGGTATCCCATGATAGGACTCGGTTTGGATTATTCCATTATTTCAAAACGGGATGTTCCTGATCTGGAAATGAACGGACAAGATGCCATTATGCCCATGCTTTCGGTGACACTGCCCATTTTCAGAAAAAAATACAGTGCGGAGCAAAAAGAAGTCGACTTCATGTTACAAGCAACTCATTATGAAAAACAAGCAGTAAAAAACAATTTGCAAACGTCGTATAGTATGGCCAATTATAATGTTTCGAAAGCTAAAACTTTAAAAGAACTATATAAAAAGCAAACTGAAAGTATAAAGCAGGCCATTTCGTTATTAATAGCGGCTTATAGTAATTCAGGAACTGATTTTGAGGAAATTTTAAGGATGAACCAAGATTTGTTAATGCTTCAAACGGCAATGGTTTCAGCAAATAAAGATCAATTTATATCACAATCAACAAGAGATTATTTAATTTCTAAACAGGAATAAGATGAACACAAAAAATAAAAATATATTAAAAATGGTAGGTATCCTATTTGTTGGGGTTCTACTTGGATGGTTGGTTTTTGGAGGAAATGATGCTCCAAAATCTGAAAATGAACATAATCACGTAGAAGGCACGGAAACCATTTGGACCTGTTCTATGCATCCGCAAATACAGATGAAAGAACCCGGTCAGTGCCCATTATGCGGTATGGATTTAATCCCTTTGGAATCGAACGATTCTGCAATAGACCCCAATGCGCTTCAGATGACCGAGGATGCTATGAAATTGGCCAATATTCAAACGATGGTCGTAGGAGGAAGTAAGAAAACCAACAAAAAGCTGACACTGAATGGTAAAGTGCAAATTGATGAGCGTAAACTATACACGCAATCATCCCATATTCCGGGGAGAATTGAAAAATTGAACATTAATTTTACTGGGGAAAAGGTAAATCGAGGGCAAACATTGGCGATGGTCTATTCTCCTGATTTGGTGACAGCCCAAGAAGAATTACTGCAAGCTTATCGCATCAAAGAGACACAACCAGAATTATTTGAAGCTGCTAAACAAAAACTAAATAATTGGAAAATAGGCGAGGGCACAATAAATAAAATAATAAGCACCAATAAGCCCATCCAACAATTTCCAATTACTGCAGATGTTTCAGGTATTATCACTGCTAAAAAAGTCGATTTAGGAGATTATGTGAGTCAAGGCATGCCCATCTATGAGATAGCAGATCTATCATCACTTTGGGTGCTTTTTGATGTCTATGAAAGCGATATGCCTTGGGTAAAGGTTGGTGACAAAATAAATTATACCATCCAATCGTTGCCAGGAGAATCCTTTGAAGGGGTCATTACCTTTATAGATCCTTTGATAAACCCAGAAACAAGGGTCGCATCGGCACGAGTTGAGGTGAAAAACCCTGAAAATAAACTAAAACCTGAAATGTTTGTATCTGGTGTTGTAAGTAGGAATGTTAATACTTCAGCGTCCAAAGACATCGTGATTCCAAAATCGGCAGTGATGTGGACTGGGGAGCGTTCGGTTGTTTACATCAAAAGTATCGTTTCCAATAAGGTAAACTTCAAATTTAGAGAAGTCACATTGGGCGCTTCCCTTGGCGATGCTTATATTATAAAAGAAGGACTTTCAGAAGGAGAAGACATTGTAGTTAATGGTACATTTACAGTAGATGCAGCTTCACAATTGGCAGGTAAACCAAGTATGATGAATCCGGAGGGCGAAAAAGAAGTAACAGGACATGAAGGCATGGATATGGGAGAGGACGACATGAAACGACCATGACTTTGTACACCCAAGGAAATGATTATTAGGG
>LLBY010015065.1_pt2 | contig 34122 bp, 27 predicted proteins | sample 1489401 | NCBI WGS metagenome assembly LLBY01 (sample SAMN04092656, study PRJNA295927) | soil metagenome | biome: Soil prokaryotic community; feature: Bulk soil; isolation source: soil from tomato rhizosphere | host: tomato cultivar Hawaii 7996 | place: South Korea | collected 2011-11-01 | reverse complement strand
CGACAGCGCGGCTTGAAACATGCGATCAAAAAACACTTTATAACCACCGGGGTCATACAGGATCATATAATCCGCTGGTCCATATTCCTCAGGCTTGAACATAATCCCACCGTTTGGGTTGATCTCCAAAATGAACAACTCACCTTTGTCATTCATGCGGATGTCGCAGCGTCCATACCCATTTCCGTCCATTGCCTTATACATTCCGATGGCAATATCATGCAGACGCCCGATCAAGTGGGGGTCAGTTACCCGTTTGAAATCAAACGGCACATCGTAATTCCATTTAACATCCGTATGCCAGAACTCCTCACCAGGAGGAAACACCAGTTCCGCGGGAGGATATGCAATCGGGTTATTAAAATCGTCTGGGTTATCTACCACCAAAACGTTGAATTCCTGCCCAACAATGAACTCCTCCATACGCGCCGCGCCAAACTCACCACAGATGCGTTCGACCTGTTTCGCCAGCTGCTCCGGCGTGTCGACCCGTGACTCACGGAACATGCCTGTGCTGCCATAACTCTTGGGATGTTTGACCATGATCGGGTAACGCAAATTCCTGACAAGCCTTTGCGCCTCTTCCACACTCTTTACCTGGTAACCCTTTGCAAAACCCACTCCATGCGCATCGGCGGCGGCTTGCATTTCTTCGCGTGAGGGGTCGAAGAAGCTGGAGTCCGCTCCGGTAAAAGGCAGGTTCAACTCTTCCAGCGCTCTGATCACATCGATCCCCTCATACTCCCAATCGGACTCGTCATCCCTTTCATAACCTTCGCAGATATTCAGGTAAACATCGAACCCATTGCGTGCATCCAGTTCGCGAAGCACTTCGATCACGGGATCGGTCATTGTGACCATTTCCCAATCAAATCCCTGCATGTAGGGCGCGGGATCGAAATCTTCCGGTACTTCATCTGTAAGAATGCAAATACGCATCATTCACCTCTTTGCTGATTAACGTTGGATCCTAAGCATACAGTTGTTTTTCACAGGAAAGTATGCAAACAGTATTTCTTATTATTACATAAACTAAAATATTGACAATACTTTTGTATATTAAAACTTTTCCTCTCATCCTACTTAACAGTTGAAAGGATCTCCTGGTTGTTTCGTGATCTGCTGAAACTATGTATAATCACAGTATGAGCAAACAACCACCACGCAAACGTTCTTCCATGATCTTCCTGATCCTCGGCATTGTGTTCCTTGCCATTGGTCTTGCTACCGATCAAACCGCATTTACATGGATTGCCATTGCTTTTATAGTCATCTCACTGGTCGCTGGCGGGAGATGGCTGAGGCCAAGAAAATAATTTGTTCAGCCAGCAGTTGAACTGCTGGCTCCAACAATGCTCCCAGCGCCGTCCTCGGCGCTGGATAATGTGGTAATCGCCGCCGGGGACGGCGGCAGAAGCACAAGTATTATGCAATCTTTCTTGCACGCAATCGTATATCCCCATATAATGAACATCATGGAAGAGGCGTCTACACAACCACGTTTCATGAATTTCACGCGATTCATCATTCCGGTAGCGGCCATTCTGGTCTTTGCTGCCTGGTTCAGCCTTACGCCGCCGGGACTGCTGGGCAAAGCCGATGCCATTGGCTATGCGGTTTGCCATCGTATCGATGAGCGTTCTTTTCAAATCGGTGATCGTCAACTGCCGCTGTGTGCGCGCTGTACGGGTGAATTCTACGCGGCAGGAATCTCATTATTGTTTTTCGCCCTTGTGAGCCCGAAGAAAAGCGGAATGCCTGGATGGAGGCTCGGTGCGCCCTTGTTATTTTTCCTGGCCACTTTTGGGATTGACGGAATCAACTCCTTCTTTTACCTCTTCAAGCAGACCGCTGGCGGTGCGCTGGATCAAATCCCTAACCTGTACATGCCGAACAACACCCTGCGTCTTCTGACTGGAAGCGGGATGGGCATCGCACTGGCATCCATTCTTTATCCTGCATTCAACCAAAGCGCCTGGAAAGATACAGACCCCGGCCGCGCATTGAGCTGGAAAAAGCTGGGCATATTGATCGCGATCATTCTGTTCATTGACTTGGCCGTTCTTACGGAAAGGCCAGTGGTGCTTTATCCGATTGGGATCTTGAGCGTGCTCGGCGTGCTGGCTTTGCTGGTTATGGTCTTTAGCATGGTCTGGGTTTTGATCATGCGACAGGAAAATGAATTTGTCTCACTCAAACAAATGTGGATGCCATTGCTGGCAGGGACAACCCTGGCCTTCCTGATGATTGGGGCCATTGACCTGCTACGATTTCAACTGACCGGAACCTGGGGAGCGTTTCCCCTGGGCTAGGTCTTACGCAGGTCGGGCTGCCCTTATCAGGGCACTATGCAGCCAGCCCGACCTACCTGGAGGAATCATGGATTTACTGACAGGAATCTTCACGGCCTTTGGGCTCTCGGCATCCGCGGGACTCAACGCCTATATTCCGCTTTTGCTTGTAGGGCTGTTGGCGCGCTACACCAATCTGATCAATCTCAACCAACCCTGGGATACGCTGGCCAACCCCTGGATCATTTTGATGCTGTGTGTGCTGGTGATTATCGAGATGCTGGCAGATAAAGTGCCGGCGGTGAATCACATCAACGATCTCATTCAGACCCTCATCCGCCCGGCTGCCGGAGCAATCGCGTTTGCCGCCAGTGCGAACGTGGTAACGGAAATTAGCCCCGTGCTGGCACTGGCGGCCGGCCTGCTGGTAGCCGGGACCGTGCATGTCGCCAAGGCGGGCGCGGTCCGACCGATGGTTACAGCCACGACCGGCGGTGCAGGGAATATCCCGGTTTCCATTGCCGAGGACGTTGTTTCCACAGTCCTATCCTTCCTGGCGATCGTCCTGCCTGTGCTGGTTGGCACATTGCTGATCGTGTTCGCGGCATTCCTCATCTACTGGCTATATCGGCGGGCGAACCGAAGAACAACCTGATATAATCGGCACATCGAAGCAAGTTATTCTGTCATTATTTGGAGGAATACATGGAAACACCGCCGATCACCCCCGCCCCGGAAGAGCCCAGGAAGTCCAACACCACGCTCATCGTTGCAATCGTAGCTGTCGTCGTGTTATGTTGTTGCTGTGTCGCTGTTGCGCTGGCCTGGCAATATGGTGATGCTATCCTACAGAGCATGCAGTTCTAATCGAAACACACAGTCCTTACACACCTCCGACTTAAGTCGGAGGTGTGTCGTTTAAAAAAAGCTCTTTCAATTCCTCCAGTCCATGGAGCGCACCCGTTCTCAATTCTTCGCTCAATTCCAGCGCGTCGAATTCATCTTGATCCAAAACGGTTTGCTTCCCGCTTGTGGAAACCCATAGATCAAGAGCCAGGTCAATATAGGATACAGTGCTGTCTTCGAAAACAGCTGGCTTGCCGATGTTGCAATACCAGCCTTTGACCCTGTCATCTTCGCGGTCATGGACGGCAAAAATGTTGTACCAGCGGTCTGTGTAATAATATTCGACGAAGCGATCTCCCGTTTTGAAAACAACATCCAAGAAGGGCATATCGTCGCGGTCGAACAAAGCTTGCAGCACAATGGAATGCTCATCCTGCTGCAACAATACGCCTTCGTATTCATACGTCACTTCGCCCGCGGGATTCTTTTTTTGCACCTGTATCCGCCGGACTGCTTCGCTTGTTTTCATGCGAGACATTCTACCTTAACCCGCACTTCGATCCTCTCCCCCACCCCTGGCGCGCCGGAAAGATAGAAGTAGAGACCATTATTCAGCGTGACCTTAAATCGATCCTGCTGAAAGATCGAATCCGCGACGGTTCCCTGAACGATATTGGGTCCTTCGTCCACCGGGAGAGGACGCGCAAGCAAATGAACCTTGTCTCCCTTTTTGTGTTCATGTGCGCAATGAATAATAAAAACTCCATGTTCACTTTCCACTTTCCAACTTTCCTCTTCCAGCTTCTGAACCACATTTCCTGCTATGACATTTCCAAGGCCTAAGAACTGCGCCACAAACTCGGATCCTGGATTCGCCCACACCTCTGCGGGGGCGCCTTCACGGAGGATCGTGCCATTGTGCAGAATCATAAGCCGGTCTGCAATGGCCGAGGCTTCCTCTTGATCGTGGGTGACATAGATGGCAGGGACACTCGTGTGATGCAGGATCGATCGCAATTCGTCCAGCAGGTCTTCGCGCAACGTCCGGTCCAGAGCGCCGAGAGGCTCGTCGAACATCAGCAGGCGCGGGCGCGTCGCCAGGGCACGCGCCAGGGCAACGCGTTGTTGCTCACCGCCGGATAGATCTGTGACCTGTCTTTCCCCAAACCCACCGAGATTCACCATCTCGAGCGAATTGGCTACACGCTCACCAATCTGATCCCGGGGCAGGCGGCGCATCCGCAAGCCGAAAGCGACATTGTCCCGGACGTTCAGATGGGGGAAGAGTGCGTAATCTTGAAAGACGAGCCCGAAGTCCCGCAGGTGAGCCGGGGTCGCTGTAAGATCCTGTCCATCGAACGAGACGAATCCTGAGTCTGGACTCTCCAATCCCGCGATGATCCGCAGTAGTGTTGATTTGCCACTTCCCGACGCGCCCAACAAACAGACCGTCTCGCCGGTATTCACCTGGAACGAGATATCGTTAAGGATCGACTTGCCTCCATAGGACTTGAAGATGTGATGAACTTCCAGCATCAAAATTCTCCAGAGCCAGGGAGCCGAAATCTCTCGATGAGCAGAATGCTTAGGGTGGTCAAAATCATGAGGATCGTCGCCATAGCCATGGCTTGACCATAATTCAATCCTCCAGGCTGTGAGAGGAACCGTTCAATCGCAACCGGAATGGTGGGGTATTCGGGACGCGCGATCAATAACGTCGCGCCGAACTCACCGAGTGAGATCGTAAATGCAAAAATCGCGGCCGTCAGAGTCGCGCGGCGCAGGATCGGAACGTCGATATTTTTCCAGACCTCCAGCGGAGAAGCGCCCAGCGAGGCGGCAGCCTGACGTAACCGCTGGGGAATGGAAGCAATGGCAGGCTGAAGCGAGCGGATGACGAATGGCAGCGCCACGAGAGTATGAGCGAATGGGACGAGAAACGGCGAGGTAAGCCAGGCGCCGTAGGAGAGGATGAATCCAAGACCCAGCATCACTGCCGACGAGCCCAGCGGCAGCATAATCAGCGGATCGAGAATCCGTTCCAGACGGGCAGGCCTGGCAAGCGCCATGGCGGCAGGAAATCCCAGCAACAGCGAGAGAAAAACTGTCGCCCCGGCATATCCCAGCGAATTGACTGCTGCCTGGATAGGCGGCACGTAAAAGACCGAGCCGCGCCGGTTGACAAAGAGCTCCCTGTAGTAGTCGGTGGTGAAGCCATATTGAATCTCGCCGCGTTGGCCGCGATCCGCTTCAAGACGGAAGAGGGAGCGTAGTGGTAGTGCGGAGAGGGGAAGCAAAAAGAAAGAAGTAAGAAGAAAGACGAGCGCTGTCACAAAGAGTCTTTCTCGCAGTGTCTTTGGCTGGCGAATGTTGGAGGCGGCAGAGCGTGGAGCAGTCTGAAGCGCGGCGCGTGAGGCAAAGCGTGAGTACAAAATGGAAAAGATCACCGTGCAAATAAGCTGAATAACAGATAACAACGCAGCCAGCGGCAGGTTCGGCAACCGCAGTACCCGCAGGTAGATCTCCACTTCCAGCGTGGCAAACTGCGACCCACCCAGCAGAAGCACCACACCAAAGCTTGTGAAGTCAAAGAGAAAGACCAGCAGCGATGATGCGAACAAGGCTGGGCGAAGCAGAGGGAAGGTCACATTCCACCAGACACGTGATGAATCCGCGCCGAGGGACCGGGCGGCTGCTTCGAGCTTGGGGTCGAGACTGGAGAGAGAATTACTCACGACGCGGATGATAATGGTAGCATTATAGAAGATGTGCGCAATTAATATGGCCGTGAGCGTTCCGACGAATTGGAACGTGGAAAGTGGAAAGAGATTGTGGATTAATCCACGCGGGCCCAGGAGAGCGTTGAACCCCGCAGCGACGACCACCGTAGGCAGCATGAACGGGACGGCAGTCAGCGCACGCAGGAGAGATTTGCCGCGAAAGTCGTAGCGCGCGAAGAGATACGCCGCGGGCAGTCCGAGGAGAAGCGTGAGAAAGGTGGAAAGCGCCGCCTGATAGAAAGTAAAAAGTAATACGCGAGAAGCGAGAAGGAGGTTTTCGGGGACGAGTGCGCGTGGCTCTAACGTAAGGGTGAGGATGCGGGAAAGAGGATAGAAAAAAGCAACCAGAAGGAAAGTTAAAGGTAGTAACCAGAGAGCAGCATGGGGTAACCACGGAGACACAGAGACAGGGAGATTTTTATTAAGAATCTCTGTGCCCTTGTCGTCTCCGTGGTTAACATTCTGAGTCATCTTATTGCATCATGACATCGATCCAGGCTTGAATCCATGTGTCGCGATTGTCGGCAATTTCCTCGGGAGGGAGCGCGGCAACCTGCTCGGGCGCCTGAGCATATTTGGTGAACTCATCAGGTAATGCTGCCTCGGGCAGCACAGGGTAGACAAACATCTGCAAGGGGACATCCTCCTGGAATTGCTGGCTCAACATAAAGTCTACGAATTTTTCGGCGAGAGCGCGCTGATGTGTGCCTTTCAGGATGCCGGCAAATTCAACTTGACGAAAACAGGTATCAGGACCGACGATGGATGCTGTGGGCGCATCTTCGGGAGGCGTCTCCGCGAAGATGACTTCCGCGGCAGGGGATGACCCGTACGAAACGACCATGGGCTGCGGCCCATTTCCGGAGGAGCCACTGAAATTGGTGTAGTAGGCCGTCTCCCAGCCATCGACGACAACCACACCATTGTCCTTCAGCGCCAGCCAGTATTCCGTAAACGATTCGCCGAAGTGTGCGACGGTGGCGAGCAGAAAGGCGAGCCCTGTGGAGGAGGTGGCGGGGTTTTCGACGACCAATAAGCCTTCGTATTCAGGCTTGGCCAGGTCTTCCAGGCTTTGTGGCACGGTCAGATTGTTCTCGGGAAAGTAAGCCTTATCATAATTGACGCACACGTCGCCATAGTCCACCGGGGATGCCCGATGGGAGGGATCAAGCTTGAACCGATCTGGGATGGCACTCAATGCAGGTGATTCATAGGCTTCGAAAATATCGCCTTCCAGCGCCCGCGAGAGAAACGTATTATCTACACCAAACAACACATCTGCCAGCGGAGCATCTTTTGTGAGGATGGCTCGGTTGAGCACAGAGCCTGCATCCCCGCTCTGTAAGAAAACGACCTTTGCGTTGTTGGCTTCTTCAAACGATTTGACAACCTCTTCACTGACCGAGAACGAATCGTGGGTCATGACCGTGATGGTTTGGGGCTCCGTCGATGAAGGTGTAGCTGTCGCGCCGGGCGAACAGGCCGCCAGCAGCAACAGAGAGACAAGCAAAATACGATTCATGATCTTCCTTTCCGTTTATGCACGGCGATGGACAACGAGTAGCAAGCCGGATCCAATCGAAACGGAAGCAGACTCGCCAAGCATCTCGTTGCTGACGCCGCGCGTTCTATCGGGGTAGAGGGTTTCTTTGTGGAGGTGCCACTTTAGATTCGTGGTTTGAACTTCGGTGACTGCACCACCCCAGGGTATCAACGAGACGATATCTCCGTGTTTTCCCTGAACCTGGACCTGATCCCGGCAGACCAAAACCTCCTCCACGCCGTCGTCCAGTCGAACGTCGAAGGCGGAGAGTTTAGGGTCGGTAAGCAGGCTGAGGTTGGCCAGGGTCTGGTCAAGGCGCCCGCCAAGACCACCGACGACGATGAGCTGGGTGGGATTCAATCCGATGGCCCGCTGGATGGCGAGCTCCAGATCGGTTTCATTTTTGTCATGCGGAAACAACTCGATCGAGACACCGGATTTCTGGAGTCCCTGAAAGTCTTCCTTTTGGGCCGAGTCCATATCCCCGATCATGAGGTCGGGCCGTAGATCGAGCGCCAGTGCATGGCGAATTCCACCGTCGGCGCAGATGATGGTATCGTCCTTGCGAATCAGTGCACGGGCCTTATGAAGGTTGGGGAGTTCGCCGTTGGCAAAGATGATGATGCGCTGCACATTGCTTCGCAATGAAAAATCCTCCCGGGGGAGGATGGTTGAATTAAGGTCTATGTTCCCTCCGCCAGCATGATCTGGATCAGGTAATTCGGGTTTGAGCGCGGCTCGCTCCTCTCAGTCCCGCATCGCAGGACACCCCGTTCAATTGTTGGTTACTAATATACCCGAATTTTTGGGATTGTCAATTCAAAAATAATGCCGCCGGGGACGGCGGCCGGAGCATTACCGCACACGCCGACGCCATTCCTCTTTGAGCTGCAGCTCGCGTGGACTGACACCTGAATCCAGTGCAAGAAAATCCGTTAGCAGGCGATTAAATCTACTGATCTCATCGATCATCGGGAAATGACCCGAGTTTTCCAATTCCACCTGGTGAGTCATGCTGGATAGCGAGTATTCTCCGTCGGGTATGACAATGGCCGGATCTTTATCGCCATAGACGAGAAGACAGGGAATGTTCAGGGGCCTGAAATTACTAAACACATTATTCGCCTGTAATCCTGCCAGAGAGTCAGCAATCGCCTTGGTATCCGCTTTCGAGGCATCTGACAGGGCCTTGGTCGCCTCCGGGGTTCGGCTCGAGAGCCAGTCGGTCAGCTCGACTGGGGATGTCCCCGTCCGTAAACGTGCATTGACGGCCTGGTAATCCAGCGGGCAGCTAACGGCCATCATGCGGTCCACGCTTTGTGGGAAACGCGCTGCGAACGTCATGCCAACCAGGGCGCCCAGTCCGTGACCCACCAGGGCAATTTTGCCAATTCCCATTTCATTGAGGAATCGGTCGAGCAGACTTGCCTGCTGCTCCAGCGAATAATGGAGAGTATTATGAGCTGTCTCCCCAAAACCCCACAAATCCAGGGCATAGGCGCGGTAGGATGTTGAGGTAACCTGCATGGCGCTGATCCAATAGCGCCAGGAGCCCACCCATCCATGCAAGAAGATGACCGGGCGCCCGCGTCCCAGCACTTCGTAATGCACAATGGAGCTATCCAGAAGAATGGCGCTCAAAAATCACTTCCCAAATTTCACAAGGATGGCTTTCACACGGTTCGTCAGTTGATCAGGAGCAAAGGGTTTCAGCAGATAGTCCTCCGCGCCCACATCCAGGCCCTGCTGGATCTCACTTTCTTGTCCTTTCGCAGAGAGAAAAACTACAGGGATATCCTGCAGATCAGGGGTAGCCTTCATAATCCTGCAAGCTTCATATCCGGTCATGCGTGGCATCCGCACATCCATCAAAACCAGATCTGGGTTTACCTGAGGCGCCATCTGAACGGCCTCTTCCCCATTGGTCGCGACGAATACCTCATGCCCGGCGAACCGTAATGTGAAAGCGACCAGATCGCGAATATCACGTTCATCTTCTGCAATCAAAATCTTTGCCATGCATTCCTCATTGATCGTAGATCGGCAGCGTAAACGAGAACGTGCTGCCATCGCCCGGCACGCCGGAGCTCTTCATCCAGATTCGGCCCTTATGCATTTCCACGATCTCTTTGACAATGGAAAGACCCAGGCCCGTTCCCGGGGTTTGCAGGACCAGCGGATGTTCGCCTCGATAGAATCGCTCGAACACCCGGTTCTGATCTTCGAGGGGAATCCCCACGCCATTATCATTCACATCCACCTGCACTTCTTTCCCGCCGTTGGGGGAATGAATGCGCACGGTGATCCTGCCATTTTCAGGAGTGTAATGATAGGCGTTGTCCACAAGGTTGCCCAGGATCTGACGCACGCGCTCGATATCGCCAAAGACATGCGGCAGTTTATTCGGTGCATCCAGGGAGAGTGCCATCGGTTTATTCTCTTCCTGCGAGCGGCGGAGCACATCTCCGATCACGTCCTCGGCGATCTCTCGGATATCGAGCGCTTGTGGAGAAAGTGTCACGCGTCCCGATTCGATGCGCGAGACATCCAGCAGATCGTTGACCAGGATGTTGAGGCGTTCTGTATTGTTCTTAACGATGTTCAGGAAGTGAACCTGATTCTCATTCACCGCGCCGGCCGCACCCATCAGAAGCACATCCACGTAGCCGCGAATAGATGTCATAGGCGTGCGAAGCTCATGGCTGACCGTAGCCACAAACTCAGACTTCAAGCGGTCTACTTCGACCTCATGCGTAATATCGCGAAAAATAGAGACGGTCCCGAGAAAGTCATTTTGGAAAATGACTGGCGCAAGATGCACCAATACAATACGACCGTTTTCCAGATCCAATTGTTCCGCGAAGGTATCGCCGGGCTCATAGGCGATCGGGCCCTCCGACCAGTTGCGGATGGTTTCCATCCACGTCCCGGCGGATTTCCCAAACAGCCCGCCAAACACATCCAATGACTGGCCGATGACACGCCCGGGCTCAAGGTCCAGGATTCTGGCTGCCGACTGGTTGATGAATGAAATCCGATTACTCGGCCCGGTCACCAGTACCCCATCGGCCACGGCTTCGAGGATGGCTTGCGAACGGCTGGCATCCTCCTGTTCGCGCCGCAGCATGTTCCCCAAACGTTCTGCCTGATCCCGGATCAATTCGTACAGATGGGCGTTGTTGATGGAAACGGCTACCTGTCCGGCGATGGCTTTGACCATGTTCAGGAGCTCAGGGCTGAAGTAATTTGGCTTACGGTGGAACACCATCAGCACGCCGATCACGTCTTCCGCCACTAGCAGCGGCATAGCGATCGCGCTGCGATGCTCCAAGGAGGAAACGCTGGTTTTTACCCAGCGAGGATCCTGATGGAGATCGTGGATCAGCGCGGGCTCGCGGCGCTCCACCACCCATCCGGCGAGACCTTCGCCGATCTTCAGCCTGAAGCTGCGTCCCTCGCCCGAGACTTTATCCGTCAAGTAACCATACCCTGCACGATAGTGCAAAAGGTTATCATCCGCGTGGAGCAACATGATCGTGCCCTGCTCGGCGCCGATGGCATCGTTGAGCAACGCCAGAGTACGGTTCAAGGCGCGGTCGAGATCGAGACTCGAAGAGACTTCCGTGAGGATTCGCAGCAGTGTTTCTGTGTTCTGCTGCTCACGCTGCAGCTGAGCCGTACGCTCGATCACGCGGATTTCCAGCTCGCGCGCCAGGCGTTCGGTTTCATTGAATAGACGACTGTTCTGAATAGCAACTGCTGCCTGGTTTGCCAGCGTGCTGAGGATCTGTAGATCTTCTTCTGTGTAGACGTTGGGATGGTAGCTCTGGGCCGACAGCATTCCGATCGTGCGGCCGCTCAGCATCATGGGAACTGCGAGAATCGATTGCGGTGTATCCGGCTTGCCGTAAACAACGCTATCCATTTCTTCCACGGTTTCTGCCCCTTGCAGCAGCAGAGGCTGGCCTGAAGCAATCACCTGACCGCTCAAACCCTGATCGCGCGGGATGCGGGTGATCGGCGAGCGTACGTCATCATCCACCAGATAAACGCCCTCGATTTCATCCGTCTCTTCATCGAGCAGGCTGATGACAAAGGACTCCACTGGCATGAGACGCCGGGCGGCTTTATGGACCGCAGCATAGATCTGTTCCGGATCGAGGTTGGTGCTCACCTGATAGCTGGCCTGGTTCAGGATGGAGAATCGCTCTGCCGTGGACAAGGTGGATTGGAACAAACGGGCATTTTCCAGAGCAATGGAGGCCTGGTTGGTGAGCGTGCGCGCCAGCTCGATCTCTGCAAGACTAAAACGGATTGCCTGATCCTGATGGATGAAGATCAAAGCACGCAGATTGCCGCTGCTGATAAGAGGCAGGATCAACAGCGAACGCGTTTCTTCTCCGAGAAAATTTTTGAGTGGCGCCAGGTCGGCTTCTGAGCTAACCGAGTCTGTCGCAAACACGCCAAGCGACTCCCGCAGCCGGCTGAAAATGGGTGCATCTGGCAATGGCTGGGGTAGGATGCCGTTAGGCTGCGGCAGTGAATACTTCCAGACCGCGGCGCCGCGCTCGAACATCACTACGGAAGCGCTGGAGGCATTCAAGGCGTCGATCAATTCCTGGGCGGTCAATTGTAGGATTTTGCCTTCGTCGAGCAAACCACTCAGTGCGGAGGAGAACCGGTTCAAGAGGGCAAGGCGCTGAGAGCGCTGATCCAGTTCGCTGGCGCGACTGAGGCTTTCGTTGAATAAGCGCGCATTTTCCAGGGCCACCGCAGCTTGGCTGGCAAAGGTCGTCCCCACCTGCACGTGCTCCCGGCTGTAAAAGTGTGACTGCCACTTCTCGAGCGCCAGCACGCCGATGACCTCATTCTTCGAAATCAAAGGCATGCCGAGCCACGAAAGGCGCGGCGCTTCCAACGGCGGAAAACGCGGATCTTGCCGAACATCACCCACGAGGATCCCTTGTCCCGTGCGGATCATTTCCTTGAACAGGGCACTATCCTCTACGGCAATGGTCAGTCCCAGACGGCGTTCCATGTCTGGGAATCCGCGTGCGGCAGCCACGATCAAACGGTCTTTCTCGCGCAGCCATAATGTCGCGGTGTCGTAACGAAGCACCGGTTCGAGCTGATCGAGGAGAGAGGCAATCAGCTGGTCGCTTTCCAGGCTGGCCGTGAACGTTGTGGCCGCGTTCGTCAGCGCCTCCAGTTGGGCGGCGCGCTCCTGGGTTGTTTGCACAAGACGCACGTTCTGAAGCGAGAGCCCCACCTGCTGTGAAAGCGACAAGAGCAGGGTCTCATCTTCGGGTGTGAATGCGCCGGGGGTATTGAAGTTATCAAGTATGAGGACGCCCACAGGTTGTTCGCCTGATTGAATCGGGATGAGCAGGCTGGAGACAGGCAAACGCCCGCCGGTGGCCTGACGGTAGAGTAGAAGCCCTTCTGTTGAGAAGGCGTAATCACGCGTAAATTGGACTTCGTCCACGCGCAGCGGCTTCCTCGCCTCGAAGACCTGTCCGGGCAGCGATTCGCCAGGATGATAGGCAATCCGTTTCATCGTTTCGTTATCGGCATATCCGGAAACAGTCTTCGGCAATAATTGGCCTGAATGTTCGTCCCAGATCAAGACAACGCCTGCATGAGCAGCATACAGGGCACGCCTTGCACTCTCGAGCAGGGCCCGTACGATTCGTTCCGGATCTAAACCACGCAGCTGCCGGCTGAAATCGAGCAGCAGGTTCACTTCCTGCAGGCGCCGCCGCGTTTCGTTCAACAAAGAAATATTTTGCAGGATGACGGACGTTTGCCGCGCGATCTGATAGTAGACCTGCAAGTCCTCATCTGTGAAGGCAGGCATGGGCTCAGGACTGACCGCCAGCATCGCCGCGACCGCTTTTTTATCGATCCGGATCGGTAGACAGATCAAAGATTTGGCCCGCAGCGCGGATAAAAGCGGCGTCTCGCGCCACTCCAGATCTTCATCCAGGTTCGAGATCAAGATGGGTTCGCCGCTCTGCAAGCATACCCGTAGCGGATTCCGTTGTCCGAAGAGGGCTTCGGGGCTGGTAGCACGCGGCAGATTGCCCAGGATATGGATCAGGCGCGGTCCTTCCGGAGTCGACTCTGCGACCATCGCCACGGACATTCCCAATTGAGTCAGCGTCTCACGTCCCAGTGCCTGCAGAGCCGAAGAGGCATCCAACTGCCGGCTCACGGACTCCGTGATGGCCAACCCGGCACGGACACGCTGGCTTCGCTGGTTGAGGTTTTGAATGGCAATGGTCTGGTCTAAGTCCTTGCGAAGCAGAATCGGCAGGTCGTTCTGTGTCAGGCTGATCAGCCGCTGTTGTCTTTGCAGGCTCGAGTTCAACACATCCACTTTTCCACGAAGTTCGGCAAATCGTGAATAGTTCGCAATGGCTAGAGAAGCTTGCGCGGCAAATATTTCGAGTGCTTCAATCGTGGCTCGGTCCGGTCGCAGTCCATCGCGCGGCGCGTCAAAACTCATGAGACCCAGAGGAGCCCCATCATCATCCTCGAGAGGAATGATCAGAAAATCGTCGGGGTCCCAGGTAGCTGCTGAGCTGCCTGTTTGGTCATCCAGTTCGAGCGTGACCATATGAACATCCGCTGGAATAATCGGTGCCTCATCCACGGGAATGAAATAAGAACGGCTGATCCGGAACTGCGGTTTAAGCATTTGTTGAATGCTCGTGAGCGGCTGCTTGCGCGACATCAGTTCGTTCAGGGTATCGGGCTGGAAGCCAACGCCGGTAACGCGCCGCAGCATGCCAGTTTCCCGTTCAAAGACGCTGATCAGCACGGCCTGGAAAGCCGTAGTTTCTCGAACGCTATGGGCGATCATTCGCAGCGTCTGTTCTAATGGCTGTTCAAAATTCATCACATGACTGACTTCGGTCAGCTTCGTCAGCGTTTCGGCGCGACGGCGAAGAAGTTCTGTGCGCTGGCGTTGTTCCTGATAGCGCTGGACGTTGCCAAGCGCGACCGATGCCTGCGAGGCGAGGGTCTGTATCACTTCCAGCGAAGCCTGGTCGAAGAAACCGGCATAGCCAGAATGCAAATGGATCAACCCTTCTGTCTTGCCTTGGCTGAGGATGGGAACGATCAGGGCCGAGCGGACACCTTCATGAATTGGTGGCTCATCGATGAACGAATAATCCGAGATCAACTGCGGCTCACCGCTCTCGATCACTTGTCGATCGAGCGGCGAGAATGTTTCGGGAAGCGGACAGCCCAGCGACAGGGTCAGGCGCGGCGCACCCGCCCTGAGCCCACTCGAAGAGTTATTGGAAGAGGCTGTATCGAACAGCAGAATCGCCCCACATTCCGCGCGCGTGGTACGCAGACTTTCATCACGCACAACTTCGAGCAGAGATTTCAGGTCAACCATTGAATTCAGTTCACGGCTGACGCGCGCAATGGAGATCAATTGCTCAACGCGTCGACGCAGGTTTTCATCTGTCTGGTTGGCGCGCGAGGCATTTTCGATCGCGGAAGCCAACTGCCCGGCGGCTGTGAGCACAACCTGGAGGTCGTAATTATTGAAAAACTCCGGTTTGCGGCTTCCCAGCATCAGCTCGCCGAGGCTATGGTCACGAACTACCAGGGGCGCCACGATCGCCGATTCCACCTGCAGGGTATTGACCAGCGGCTGGTACACAGGAAGTACACGTTGATCAAAGCCCAACCGCCCGGAAAGATACGGTTTCTGGCTGCCCGAAACCGTATGGCGATACTGCGGATCATCGACATGCAGACGCGCCAGCGATTCGATGGATTCTTGTGAGACACCCACTACCGAGGGCCGATGTAGACGCAACTCCCCTAGCTGCTCATCCACAAGGAAGATGGCAGCCAGGTCGGTTTGGAAGAGATGGGCGAGCTCCTGCGCAGAGAAACGCAACACTTCATCGATCGTTGCTGTAGAGGCTGCCAGACTGGCGATTCGGCGCAGCGCATCCGAGCGCATGGCTCGTTGACGTGTCCGTTCCACAACAAAGGAGTTTTCGATGATCCCTGCTGCTTGATCTGCCACAGTTCGGATGAGACGCAGTTCGGTCGTGGAGAAATCAACGGATGACGGGCGATGATTCGAAAGCTGTAGAAAACCTACAAACTGCTCGCCAGCGACGAGCGGTGCTAATACCGTTTCGCGCAAACTGGCTGCCTGCGCCAGATTTTGCAGACCCAGGTTACGCCAGACGATATCCTCCGCGGCATTGCGGGTGATGTTCAGGCTTCGTTCTTCCAACAATTGCTCTGCCGGGCTATCCAACTGGATGGTCGTGCGATAGATCTCAACAATGTGCTTTGGCAGGCCTTGAAATGGGATTTGTCCCTCCAGAGTTCGTTTGTTTTCATCGTAGAGAAGAAACCCAAGGATTTCCACCGAGAATAACGGTGCAATTGTTTCCACCAGACGGCTGATGAGGTCTGTGTAATCTTGGGTCGCGCTAAATACCTGAGCCAGATTGGCCAGACTGTTTAATTCTGCAGCGCGGTTTTGCTCGCTGGCAAATACCAGCGCATTCCGGATGCTGTACGCGGCCTGCGCAGCAACCAGTTGCACCCGCTCATAGTCATGCTGTCCCAGCACGCCAGCCGATAAATGACCGATCTCCAGCGTACCTACAAATTGCTGGTCGGCCAAGAGTGGCATCCCGAGATAGGACTGAACTGGCGAGCTTCCATTCAAGGCAGGCAGAGATGGGTCAGAGGCGTGGGTATCCGGGATGAGAAGGGGCCGTTGGCGGGAACGCAGCGCATTCGTTAAATCGCCAAATTGAGAATGCGTGGCACGCACGGCACGGGATGAACCGGAAGACTCCAGTGTATAAGGGATGAGCGACTGTGTAGTCTCATCCCAGACTTTGACCTCCAGAATATCCGACGGGATAAGGTGAGATATATTGATCAGGATGGCATATAAGCTATCTTCCAGATCCAGGCTGGCAGAAACGTTTTTGCCAAAATCCGAAATGATTCTCAGGATGGAGGATTCTGCACCGATCTCTTCCAGACTTGCGGAAAGCTCCACGTTGCGCATGGAGATCAGCATCAGCGGGTAAGGGCCGGGCACCTGGTAGGAGGTCGCGTCGACCAGGCGGCCACCCACGGAGAGCCGTTTCTGTCCCTGCCGCGCGCATAGATTGAGGAAATCCTCTGCCGGGCGCGCCCGGCGGATCAGCCGCTCCAGGTCCGGCTGTTCGCCTTCGCGCAAGCCAAACCACTCGCGCGTCAGGTCATTGACGTATTCAACGCGTCCACCAATCTGGACGACGAAAACAGCTTCATTTAATAAGGGAGAAGGGTCAGGGGAAGAAAAAGTTGGAGCGGAAATAGAAGCAGAATTGTTACGCGGCAATTGGCGTAACCAAATGACTGTCAGGACGATCAGGCCCAATATGACAGCCAGTACAACCAAGGCAAGGCCTGCTTCCAGCCCGGCTAGCATTCTCTAATAACACCTTATCCGCCAGATGCGGCATCCAAACGGCGAGCCTCAGCCGACAGTTCCGTGATCTCGCGGATATCAGCAAAGGAATGTTGGCTGGATGAAACTACACCGACTGCCATGGTCATAAAGGGCGCTTTCACGATCGTATCACCGGACGCCGGGGACTGGATAAAACCCTGCTGGCGATCCATAAAGTTGTAATGCGAGAGCACTTCGTTATCGAATCGTTCCTTAAGGCGCGCTTTCATGGACTCGGCCTTTTCGTCGGTTGTGATAATGATGAAATTGTCCCCACCGGCATGACCCACAAAATCGGCTGTAGTTCCGATCTCATCCACAACCTCACCGATCAGCATGGAAGTAAATCGAATGACATCATCGCCGGCCACAAACCCGTAAACATTCTTAAAGGGCTCAAAGTGGTTAATCCCTGTATCGAGCAACGCCCAACCCTTTTCGCGAATGATCCGGCGCAACTGATCCTCGATCAGACGTCCCGCGGGGCGTCCCGAACGGGGATCTGTTAAGCTCTGACGCTCCGAACGCTGGATCGCGCCCTGTACGCGCAGCTTGAGTTCCTCGATATCGAACGGTTTGGTAATGTAATCGTCGGCGCCCAGCTCGAGACCCTGCAGCTTGTCGCTGCGCTCGTCCTTTTGCGTGAGAAAGATCACAGGGATGTGACTAGTACGCATATTGGTGCGCAGATTGCGACAGACTTCATAGCCGTCGATATCCGGCAGCATGATGTCCAGCACGATCAGATGTGGCAACACCTGCTTCGTTTTCTCGAGGGCATCCTTGCCTCGCATGGCAACGTCCACGTCAAAATCCATGCCGCTGAAGTAAATCTTCAGCATGTTGCCGATGTCGATGTCATCTTCTACGACTAACAGGCGGGCTTTTCCCATAAGCAGCCTCCATTACGCGCGCGCCGCGTGTAGATTACGAGTTTTCCACGCTCTGCGTGCATTGCGGCGCACTGTATCAATATGTTGTTGCGTGACTTCCTGCTCGAACGAACGGAACCCGCTCAAGCGGAATCCATGTTTTTTCGCCATTGCGCTGATCTCTTCGACACGATCTCTGGTAAGGTGTTTGCCGAGTGTATAATCTTCGAAGCGTCCTTCCAGAGCCAGGGCGATGGTCTCCGCCATACAGGCATACGCTTTGCCTGGCGGGAAACCAAAATTAAAGTGGAAATCCACGGGTCCTGGTACATCGACCATTCCACCGTCAATCACTAATATATCATCTCTTGCCGCTGCCACCATTGCAGAAACATCACGGGGACGGGCGACATCACAGACTACACTGCCAGGCTGCAGGTGTTCCGGGCGGATCACCTCATGGATGGCGCTGGTGACTGTCAGGATCAGTTGCGCATCCGCCAGGACGTCCATACTGGTGCTGACGATCAATTCGGCTCTTGCCCGAGCCAAAAGCCGGAGGCGCAGCTCCTCGAGCGCTTCCCGTCTGCGGCCGATCAAATAGAGGCGTTCGACATCCTCCGACAGCAGCTCCGCACAGACCTGCCCGATCGCGCCGGTGGCACCCACAACCGCAGCTGTCGCCCCGGCTAGCGGAATATCCATCACGTCGGCGGCTTGACGAATCGCATCCACGGCAACAGTCACCGTGTACGAATCGCCAGTCGTCACCGGTACATCCAGGGCTTTTGCAATGGTCACGCCGGCGTCACCGACAACGGATGTAAAAGCGCCCAGCCCCAGAAGTTGTGCGCCAAGTTTCTCGGCAAGGCGGCCGGTTTGAATGATCTTATGGTAGACGGCACGTTCTGGCAGCTCCATCATGCGTCTGGGTGTGTAAGGACAGGCAATGAACCATCCTTTGATTTCCTTGCCGGTTGCCTGCGAGGTGATCCCTTCGATCTCTGAAATAAAAACCGGTGGAAAGAATGTGGAGAAGAAGTCGATCTGTCTCTCATTCAGCAAGCGCCCAAGCAAGGGGAATTTTCGGCTCACATCCCGCTTCGGGTCAATGGGATGGATAATAAATGCGAAGCGATCCACGTCTTACCAGGTTTCCAATTCGCGCTCGCCGGGACGAGGATATAACCGTCGATGCAGACTGGCCGCCTTGAGCTTGTGATGGTCGCTATCTTCGTAGCGGACATCTCGATCGATGACGCGGCGGTCTTTCGACGCCGCGAGCACCACGTCTGATTCGATGGTGCGGGCCGGGTAGACGATCATGCCCGAACCCAGGCGGCAGTTATGCCCGACCGCACTTCCAATCACAGGACGGTTAGAGAAGTTCAAGCGACCGTGTCCATCCAGAGCGCGGATGGGCGCCGGGATCAAGTTGTAATCTGTAAATGTGGAACCAGCGCCGATAAAGGTATTGCGCCCGATCACGCACATCTGCAGACAGGTATTTTGCGCAATCATGCTGTTTTCCATCACGGTCGTCATAAACAGAGCAGATTTAAATGGCAGGAAGGCCCCATCTCCCACGACCGATAGCATCAGTTGAACATCCTGTGAGATATTGATGTTGCTGCCGATGATGCAATTCTCGATCACCACGCCAGCATTGATCGTCACATTATCTCCAATGGTCGTTGGGCCGTGAATGATCGCACGCGGGTCGATGCTGCAGTTCCGGCCTACTTTTACGAGCTCCGAGCACTCGAGTACCTGTCTGCCTTCATACAGGGCCCTGGCGAGAATACCCAACTTGAACCCCAGGTCTTCATTGAGACGCTTTTCGAAGCGGGCACCACGTGAAAAGAGGCCGAATACCACATCGGCGATAAAAATATGCACCCACGAGTCGATGGCGATCAGGGCGCGCAACGGGACTTGAAAGATCAGATCACCGCTTTGATCTGCCATGTAGGTAGGCACATGGTAATACCCCATTTCCGATAATCCAAGCTCGATTACCAGAGGGGTGGCATCCGCTACAGGACCATTCGGGTAGTACCATAAATCGATGAGGAACAAATCTCCAGCAGGGGTATACGAGGAAGAGAGAGGTAATGCGTGCTCCTTAAAAGCCGGGTCATCCGCAGAAAATGCTGCGCGACAGGGGGTCTTCTTCTGGCGGGCTAAGGTTATGAATGTCTGGAGATACTCTTCATCGAAAAACAGATTATCGCGGTATACAATCATCTCATCGCGTTGCTGAGGAAACCGCTGCCCCGGTCTCAGCTCGACTTCGCGTGTCGTATAGGGAGCAAGAATATTTCGTTGATGCAGCCAGAGAGGGGTATTTTGTATACGCAGATCTCGTGCAGGTTCATTAAACGGTGTTATTGGATGAGGCGCGTTGAGGATAACTTTGAGCATAGCTAGAAGCAATTATTCCACAAAATTAATAAAACAGGGATTGCAAGTTCCTGTTTTTACGTCCCTGACATCAATAATTTACAGATTTGTTTGGATGGATCTGGCCCTAATACATCGGGGATTGATCGATCACAATCGTGCAGGTTTGATCCCCCGCCGCAATGCAGGTTTTTTCTTCCACATTAAAGACTTTCCCGCCACTCACCCAATACAGAGCTTCCTGCAACAACCCCACTGCCAGGTGACAGACGGGATCATGCGTTTTGCGTTCCCAGCAAAGCGGACAGCGCTCAATGTGCCAGAGCAGCTTTCCTTCTTCCTCTTCCACCCGGACCTGTTGATCGGTAAACTTGTTAAACAACTCGGCGAAGGCTTTTGCTCCGGCATGAAGCTTCGCCGGCAGCGGCAACAGGCGGAAAGCCATCTCGGTCAACCCCATCTGCGTTCCATATTGGCGGACACCATAGTTAAAACAGGCTCGCCCGACGCGTAGGGCAAGTCCCCGGCCGCCGTGAGGGCCGTAGGCCTGTTCCAACCCCTCTGTGATGTTACTGACGGTTGAGAATGGGAAGCCAAGCTGTGTGTTATCTGGAGGATAATTTTCGACCAGCGAGGAAAGAGAGGCAAGATTCAGAACAGCATTCACCCCATTCCGCCCCATCACCTCTTCCATAGAAAGGAGGATGATCCGCCCCATCCTGTTTGGATAATGGAATTGTGTGGTAGTCGGAGTTGTCATAAAGTCACCGAAGGGCTTGGGGATAGGGACGTGGAGGTCCGAGGGGAGGGAGACGGCTCTTCCTTGTCCAGAAATGATTTAAGCCGCTCTCCAAAGTTCTGGGGCTCTTCCAGCATAGGAAAATGTCCCGCAGACGGGAAGCGTTCGATGTGGGCCTGGGAAATTCCCTTTTGCATTGGTTGCCATTGTTTTGGGTCAACGACTTTGTCGAGGTCGCCGTAGATCCCCATCGCAGGGACCTTGATCTGGTCGAGCAACGGGCGCAGGTCCGTGCGGCGCAGCGATGCAATCGAGAGCAGGAACGATTCCAGGGTCGTACGGGAGAGATCGCGATCCATCATCTCGGGGAAGCGTGGGTCGGAACAGATCACACGCGCGTAGTAATGTTTCATCCATGCCCGAAATGGACCCATCATATTAAATAGAAAGAAAGCTGTGGGACGATATCCCGCGATCTTCAGCAGAGGCGCCAGCGATGAACCGACAATGGGAGAACCCACCACGACAACTTTGCTCACGCGTTCTGGGTAACGGATCGCAACGGAAAGACTGACGGTCCCGCCCATGCTATGACCGACCAGGGGGGCCTTAATGATTCCCAACTGCTCCATAAACTGATCGACCAGGCTGACAAAATCCTGGACGGCATAAGTCTCGCGTTTCTTGCCAGATTCTCCAAATCCCCAAAAATCCAGGGCATAGGTGCGATAATACCGGCCCAAAAAGCTCATTGTCTCTCGCCACAAATCCCAGGACCCTAGCCAGCCATGTAGCAGAATCACAGGCTTGCCGCGCCCGTAGACTTCATAATGCACAATCCCTTGATCGGTGGTTATCGAGGACACGACTTCTTACAAACGGGTTCCCCCTAGCCGCCCGACTCCATTTCCGCCAGAATGCTGTAAAGCAATTCCAGGAGGACAGACTTCACGGTTGCCTTATCTGTAGCAACGCAGGGAAGGAATTTTACCCTGCTATCCAACCGCAGGGCATGCCGCATATCCTCTAGATCCCAGGCCTCTTCCTTATCCTGCTTGTTGGCGGCGACCACATAGGGTGTGGGGGCATAGGCCCGAAATGTTTCCAGGATCGAGCGCGCCTCGCGAAACGTCTCCGGGCGCGTGCTGTCTACCATGACAATGAAACCGAGCATCCCCTCCGAAAGGATCTCCCACATGAAATCAAAACGTTTTTGGCCCGGTGTGCCAAACAAATAAAGGACCAGATCCTCATCGACCGTAATGCGGCCAAAGTCCATGGCGACGGTCGTCGATTCTTTCACTGTACGCTCGGCAGCACTCGAAATTTTGCGTTCGGTCGAGACCACATCGATCTCGCTGACCGACTGGATGAACTCGGTCTTGCCAGCGCTGAAGGGACCTGTGACCACCATTTTGACTGTTTGCATAAATGCTTTTCCTTCCGGCTCCTCAACTACAGAGAACGAATGCGTCCAATTAATTTATTGACCAATGATTTCTGCTCTTCCTTGTTCTGTGTGGGGAACGTCTTGGGACTCATGGGGATCATCATGCCTTCCGGCCGGATAATTTCAACCAGACCCGCCTGCAACAGACCATAAACAATGCGACGGATCTCCAGATCGTTCATTTTGTTCGTCTGCGCGATCTGCTTCATCGTATTCTTGGGATTAATATAGGAAACGACACGCCACTCTTCCACACTCAGACTGACATTCTTCAAAGGGCGGTCGGTAAATTTCAGGGCCATCTCGAGGCTGGGGATCTCATCCTGCAATTGTTCCCATTCCCGCAACTGACGGGCACCTTCGATAATGATATTCTCCAGGTCGAGCCGCACATTGATGCGATCTTCGGGTGGAAGCATATCCCCTTCAAAACGGAAAAAGCCCTCCACCCAGGTAAAGAGCCGCCGGATGATCTCTGTAAAATAACCCTGCAGGTTTAGCAGGATCTCTTCCTGAGACAGGTAGCCTGCGTTGATGAGCAATAAGCCTAATTCCTTATCCGAGATCTTGCCTGTTCGCTCGACGATGGCGCGGTACTGATTGACAGTCAGCTTGTTGGCTTTGTGCAACACCATGGCGAGGCTTCCATCGTCCTGACCTACGCGGGCATAGGCAAGTTTTCCTTCACGGAAGGAAATAAAAGCCTGCTCACTGGGGCCATCCACTACGAGCGTGCCGGTCTTTTGAGCCAGGTTTACCAAGTTGAGCAGTTGTGTAATTGTAAAGTCTCGGAGATTGCCGCGCAAAGCCATATGTATACCTCAAGAAAATCCCCCGCATGGGAGATTAAAAAAGATTATACATGCAAAGGAATAGAAGCGCAAACCACATCCTTTTATTTGAAAAGCATTTGCAAGGGGCGGTTTTTGCTTGTGCGATGATACACTTACGGCGTCCTTGCATAGGAGAACCTTGCGCAAGGCAATACACTCTTTGAAGAGAGATATCATGCTGAAATTCCTCCTCGCGCTTTTGCTCAGTACCAGCCTGCTGATTATTACCACAGCATCTGCCCCACTGAGTCTGGGTGCGACAAGCGAAGCAGCCCTGTGGGCAAGCGAAACAGGCCGCACGGCGGCTGAGTGGACAAATAACGAAATCAGCCTCCGCTTTCCTGAAGCGGCTACTTTCCGCGCTAGCTTTGGCAGCGAGACAGATATCACATCCATCGTGTTGGAATACGGAAACGAGCAACAGACCTGCGGTGAAGTGATCGCCAAGGCGTTCCCACAATTTATACCGGGTAAAACTGTCGATGTTGAATGGACGTGGGAAATGCGTCAGAGCGGGTCGCTTCCACCGGGCGCGCAGCTCTGGTGGCGGTGGAGGGTGACAGACACGAATGGTCAGGAGACGATCACCGAGGCAAAAACTGCCACGTGGCTGGACGACGTCCACAACTGGCAGACTATGAATCACGGCGACTACCTGCGCTTGCACTGGTATGAAGGCGATCAGGCGTTTGCCTCTGACTTAGCGCAAGCTGCCTCAGAGGGTCTGCTATTCAATGAGACACGGTCCGGGCTCAAAGCGGAAGATCCCATCGATCTCTATATCTATGCCAGTACCGACGACCTGAAGGATGCTGTCCTGTACGAGCCTTCCTGGACGGGTGGACAAGCGTTCCCTGACCAGAACATCGTCATCCTTGGTATTTCCCAATCTGACCTGGACTGGGGTCGCGACGCGATCGTCCATGAGCTCACCCATGTGCTGGCCGGTCATCTGACGTTTTCCTGTCTCGGCGATGTACCGACATGGCTTAATGAGGGGCTGGCCGTGTACAGCGAAGGCGAACTCGACCCGGCCTCTGAGCGCCAGTTCGAAGATGCCATTCGCGACGATAGCTTGCTCACCGTCCGTTCGTTGAGCAGCGGATTTTCCGAGGTCGCAGATAAAGCCTATCTGTCGTACAGCCAATCGTATAGCATCACAAAATTCCTGATCGAGACTCACGGGCAGGAAAGGATGACAAGCCTGCTCCTGTCGCTGCAGGGTGGACTAACCATCGACGAGGCATTAATGCAGACGTACGGGTTCAACGTGGATGGTCTGGATGCCGCCTGGAGGGAAGCGATCGGCGCGCAGCCTCCGCCTGTTTCCGCGCAGCCAACTGTTCAGCCAACCCCCACCTTCGTGCCGACCATCGTCCCGATGGGAGGACTCGCGGCTGTTGCTCAGGTGACTTCGACTCCGGTGCCGACCTCTTCGTTCGACGGCCAACCCACCGAGGTCCCGGTTCGCACAGGTCCGCCTCTGGAACTGACCATGCTCCTGCTGGGCATGTGCTGCGCCTTTCTCGTTCTGATTGGAGTGGTGATACTGGGATTTGTCGTCCGCCGCCAGAACCGCCAGGGAGTGGAAAATGTTCAATAACTTTCCTCTCTCATACTGTGCTCACCTGCACTCCACGGCACTTGCGCCCGTGGCACACCTGTCCTGGCGTACGGTGCCAGGGAGTGTGCGCCAGGTGCAAGTGTCGTCTGCGCGAACTATTCTTTTGGTATCGATATTTGTACTCTTGCTCGGTACCCTTTCGCCGTATTCTGCATCTGCCTTACAGACCGATGTCCCGCTCGACAAGGCTCTGGTCCTGGCCGGAGGCGAATCCACAAACCCGCGTATGTTTGACCCCGCGACGACGATCAGCGGAGGCGACAAGCGCGTCTTCAGCGGGCTAGTCTCCTTTGACCCTAACCTAAATCTGACTCCCGACCTGGCCGAACGCTGGGACGTCAGCGCCGACGGCACCGTCTATACATTCCATCTGCGGCAGAATGCCAGGTTCCACGATGGACGCGCCGTCACCACGCAGGATGTGGTCTATTCATGGGAGCGCGCTGCCAGCCCTGTCCTCGCCTCAGATTCCGTGCTGACGTATCTCGGGGATATCGTCGGCGTCCGCGCGATGACCGAAGGTGAAGCGGATCACATCGATGGACTCAAGATCATCGATGAGCATACCCTGCAAGTCACCATCGATGCACCGAAGCCTTATTTCCTTCTCAAGCTCACGTTTGCCACAGCATTCATCGTAGACAAAGCGAACGTAGAGAGTGGCGAAGAATGGTATCGCAGGCCGAACGGCACCGGTCCCTATAAACTCGTGGAATGGACGCGCTTTGAGCGCAAAGTCTATGAAGCCAACCGTGACTTTTATTTCGGCGCACCGAGCATTCCCTATATCGTGGTCAAATTGTATGCCGGGGATAGCCAGCGACTGTATGAGACAGGTGAGGTGGACATCACGGGAGTGTATTCGGTGGAACGGTTTACCGACCCGACAGAACCGCTGCATAACGAGCTGCTGACCGGCGTGGGCTTATGTACAGGTTATGTCGTTTTCGATACAACCCGTCCGCCGTTCGATGACCTCAACGTCCGCAAAGCATTCAGCATGGCGTTCGAGCGGCAGAAGTATATCGACGTCGTCCTGGATGGGCATGCCTTACCGGCGAATGGACTCTATCCCCCCGGTTTGCCCGGGTTCAACCACGGTCTCAGGGGACTGCCTTATGATCCGGCACAGGCACGCCAGTTGCTCGCGCAATCCAGGTATGGCGGTCCGGATGGATTGCCGCCCATCGTGTTCAGCAACATGGGCATCGGCAGCTACATCAGCGCGGATGTCGCGGCGATGGCCGAGATGTGGGAGCAGAATCTCGGCGTGACGATCACAATCGAGAACCTGGAGCCGAATTACTATTACGATCAGATCTATTCGGGCAATCATGGCCAGCTTTTCAGCGGCGGCTGGTGCGCGGACTATCCCGACCCTGAAAATTTTGCGGATGTGCTCTTCCACAGTGGCTCCCCACAAAACAATGGCGGGTATTCGAACGCACAATTGGATGTGCTGCTCGAAGCCGCGCGTCTGGAACAGGATGTGACCAAACGTATTGCCATGTACCAGCAAGCCGAGCAGATCCTTGTCGATGACGCCGCGGCATTGTTCACGAGCTACTCGCTCTCGTATCAGTTGGTGAAGCCGTATGTAAAAGGTTACGTTTTCACCCCGATTGATATTCCAATCGAACGCTATATGTGGCTGGAAGCGAAATAATTTGTGGGCGCAGGCACCCTGATGAGGGTGCCTGCGCCCACAAATTATGGCCTTGCTTCTACGGCGAACTCCACTCGCTCGATCCCGCCTCCAAGGCTTGAAACCATAAACTCAAACGGAAGACTTCCGCCTGGCGAAAGTCCTGCACCTGATTCCCACCGGCGGACACCGACCACGCGCCCCGACTCATCATAAGCCGTCCCTGTGACCCACACCTGGGCTGCCGGGGTTGCATCGTCTGGCAATAGCACTTGTCCCTCGGCGCGCGCACTGCGTCCATCGGCGTTGATCTGTACCAGCGTGTTGTGAATCGTCGCAGACAAATATCGATCATCGTTTGGCAGCAAACGGATCGCGGTCAACACCTGCACCTGCGGTTTTGCACCGATGGGAACCTCCGGAGAGAAAAATACAGTCAGAGGCAACGCAGTGCTTGGTGGAAGGATATTTAATGGAAGCAGCGCGGTCTGGCTGGCGAGGGCTGTGTTGTCTGCGCCAACCAGCGTCACCTGGGCGCTGACGTTTTCCAGGAAGTCAGGGAAATCATTATGGGCGAGGACAAAGCACCACATTCCCTGGTCGGCCGTGGGATAACATTCGATCTGTTGGATTGTGAATGGCGCAGGAGTCGGCGTCGGCTCTCCGGAAGGATTTTCAGGATTGCTGGGAATGTTGATCACCTGCCCGACAGACATAGCGTTAGGCGAAATCTCAGGGTTCGCGGCCTGTAGATCGTCCATGGAGACTCCGAATTGGAGGGCGATGCTGCTGATGGTATCGCCGCGTTGGACTGTGTAGGTGAAAGGCGTGGGAGTGGGAAGAGGCGTCTCCGCAGCGACCAGGCCTTCGGGAGTCGAGGTCGTTGCGGTGGGCGACATCGAAATCCGGGTGGAGGTGAGGAAAGGAGTCAGGCTATCTGTCAGCGGAGTTGAGGGAAATGGGCCGGAGACACAAGCAGTCAGAAGGAGACAGAGAGAGGTGAGAGGCAAGACACGGACAATAGGGCTTAGCATGGAAAGATTAGGTTGTAGAGACATACTTGAAAGTATGTCTTATTTTATGAACTTCCACCACTGATGGATATCACAAAATGGACTTCGCTTGATTCATAGAGTCTGTGACGGAGCTTCAACGCGCTTGTATGACCGTCAACCACAATGGAGATGGATGGGCGCAATCGATCGCCATCACATAAGCGATCTTTTATTCCGGGGTAGAGGCGCTCCAGATTCTCTATCACCTGCCGAACAGTATCGCCCTCGACAGAAACAGACCTCTGACCCTGCGTGAGATCGCGCAAGAGTGATGGAATGCCAACGACAGGCAAACAATTATCCTTCGTAGGTCGGAATGCCATTCTGACTTACGCTCGCGACAATTCTGGCAGGCGTCATCGGCAACACGCTCATACGCACACCGACGGCCTTGTAGATCGCGTTGGCGAGCGCCGCAGGCGGCGGCACGATGGGCACCTCCCCCACGCCGCGCACCCCATACGGATGTCCCGGGTTGGGAACTTCAACGATGATCGTCTCGATCATGGGCAAATCCAGTGTAACGGGCATACGATAATCCAGCAGGCTCGAGTTGGTCAGGCGTCCTTGTTCGTCATAAAGATATTCTTCATTCAATGCCCAGCCAATGCCCTGCGCCACTCCGCCTTGCATTTGACTGGCAACATAATCAGGGTAAATAGCCTTGCCGGCATCCTGCACGGCAGTATACCGAAGAATCTGTACTTTACCTGTCTCGGGATCTACCTCTACATCGACGATATGGGTGGCAAACGTGGGTGCGGCGCGTTCGGGCCGCACAGCCGCACTGGCCACCACAGGACCACCTGTCTCATCCAGCCGTGAGGCAAGCTCGGCGAATGTCATTTGATTGTCATCAAAAAAGAAAATCCCGTTCTCGAATTGAATCGTAGCCGCTTCCGTTTCCCAGATCAATGCGGCCCGTTCCAGTAACTTTTCTTTCAGCGACTGACCGACTTCATACGCTGCCCATCCGGTAGAAAAGGTGGTCCGGCTTCCATATGTGCCTTCGGTAAATCCAACGGAGTCCGTGTCTGCGACCGAGGGTCGAATCGACTCAGCCTGTAACCCCAGGCCCTCTGCCAGCTGCATCGCGATGGATGTGCGTGTCCCACCGATATCCACGGAACCAGTCAATAAGCTTACCGTCCCATCGCTGTTGACACTCGCGGAAGCGCTAGACTTCCCTCCGTAGTTATACCAAAAGCCCGAGGCAACCCCGCGTCCCCGCCGCGCGCCCTGGAGCGGCGCCCGATAATGCGGAGAGTTCTTGGCGGCCTCCAGAGTCTCCAGGAATCCGATCCGCGTGTAGACCGGTCCATCCACGCGCCTATCCCCCTCTTTGACGCCATTCAACAAGCGGAATTCGATAGGGTCCATGCCAATTTTTTCGCAAATCTCATCGATCACCGTCTCACAAGCGAAGGCTGCGTTCGATCCGCCTGGCGCACGATAGGCGGCCGTGCGCGGCTTGTTCACCAAAACATCATAACCGTCCACCAGGGCATTCTCGATCTGGTACGGGGCAAACATCACGCCCATGCCTCCCCCCACCGGCGAGCCCGGATATGCACCCGCCTCGTATGCCAGCATCGCCTGGACCGCGGTAATTCTGCCCTCCGCGTTTACCCCCATCTTGGCTTTGATGTACGAGCCCGAGGTCGGTCCTGTTGCCGCAAGCACGTCGCTACGGCTCATCGTCATTTTGACCGGGCGGTATCCACTCTTGCGCGAGAGTAAGGCTACCACCGGCTCGAGATAAACCCCAACCTTCCCTCCAAAACCGCCTCCGATTTCCATGGGGATCACCCGGATCTTGGAAACCGGGATTTCAAGGATCTCGGCTACTTGTTCCCGCACGCCGAACGCGCCCTGCGTACTACACCAAATGGTGAGCTGTCCGTCTGGGTTGTATTGCGCGGTCGCATTCTGTGGCTCGATGTATCCCTGATGCACCATGGAGGTAAAGAACTCGCGCTCCACGATCACGGCTGCATCCTGAAAACCTTTCTCAACATCGCCGACCTGCTCCTGATAATGCGCGGCAATATTGCTGGGAACCTCGCCCTTTTTGGCAAGCTCATCGGTCCGCAGGTCCCCCAGTAAAATGGGAGAGTCCGCCTGCATGGCTTTGCGCACATCCATTACAGGCGGCAGAACTTCATACTCCACTTCGATCAACGCGGCAGCCTCCTCCGCCGCATGGACATTGACCGCCGCGACCGCCGCGATGGCATGACCGAAATACAGCACCTTGTCTGTTGCGAGAATGTTATTGCTTTGGTGACGCAGGTCGATCGTCCCTTCCCCGAGATCGGCAACTTTGCTTTCCACGTCAGGCAAATCGTTGGCGGTGACCACTGCCCTCACACCTGGATAGGCTTCAGCCCTGGTCGTATCGATCGAAAGGATGCGTGCGTGTGCATGCGGACTGCGCAGCATGGCCCCATACAACATCCCGGGCAAGCGGATATCAGCCCCATATAGGGCGCGTCCTGTGACCTTATCCGTCCCGTCATGACGAAGCGGGTTTTTTCCAATAACAGCATAATTCTCTTTGCCAGCCGGTGAATCCGTCATATCATATTCTCCTGAACCTGGCTCGCCTCAAGCACGGCACGCACAATACGATCATAACCCGTACAACGACAAAGATTCCCGGCGAGCCACTGTCGCACTTCATGTTCACTCGGATGTGGATTCTGATCGAGTAATGCTTTTGCAGCGACAATAAAACCCGGGGTACAGAAACCGCATTGCAGAGCGGCATGGGCAACAAACTTTTCCTGAAGGGGATGCAGTCCCTGTGGGGTGGCGATACCTTCAATCGTGGTCACGCCTCGCCCCTGGATTTCCACGGCGAGCACCAGACACGAGTTGACGAGGGTGCCCTCCAAAATAACGTTGCACGCGCCGCAGTTGCCGTTGTTGCATCCTTCCTTTGTGCCGGTCAAGCCAAGAGTTTCGCGCAGCACTTCTAACAGACTTTGACGCGGTTCGCACAAGAATTCAAACTCTTCACCGTTGATGATGGCCTGCACTTGAACTTTTCTATTCATAATCCTTTCGCCCTTTCGATCGCTTTTTCCAAAGCGCGCCTGGTGAGCACAGCACAAAGCTGTTTTCGATGGTCTGCCGTGCCGCGCAGGTCGGAAATCGGACGCGCGGCGGCTTGCGCGATCTCGGCTGCCTTGTGAATCGTTTCCTGCGTGATTTCTCTTCCAGCCAAGAATGCCCCCGCTTCTTCTACGAACAGTGGGGTGGGCGCGACCGCTCCCAGCGCGATCCTGGCTGACAGGATTTTTCGTTTTGCAGAATCCAGGGTAACAGCTGCCCCAGCGCCAACCACGGCAATATCCATTTCGTTGCGAGGAATGAAGCGCAAATAGTGCGCACCAAAATTTTCCTTTGGAGGTGGAATACTGACTGCAACCAATACTTCCCCTTCCTGCAGAATATTTTTCCCGGGCGCAAGACAGAATTTTTCTGCAGCTACTTGGCGACTTCCATTTTGATTGGAGATTACGCACATCCCCTCATGAACGATCAACGCCGGTATTGAATCTGCAGCCGGCGAGGCATTACATAGATTCCCGCCAACGCTGGCTCGATACTGGATCTGCATTCCCCCGATCAATTGGATGGCATCCACGAGACCGGGATAGCCTTCCCGGACAAAGCGATCCCGGCAGATCGCATAGCAAGAGGCTGCAGCGCCGAGCCAAAGCCCTGCTCCTGCGTCATATTGGATAGCTGTCAGTTCGGGGATATTCTTAATGTCGATCAACAACTCGGCTTTACGTCGCTTCTCACGGAGTTGGACGAGAAGGTCTGTCCCGCCGCATAAGACGCGCGCTCTTCCATTGTGGGATGTCAACAAGCTCACAACTTCTTTGACACCGCTCGCAGATACATAATCAACGGCCTGCATCCATACCTCCCAACGGTTGAGTTCACGCCAAGCCACGAAGGACTTGAGCCATTATAATTCATGTAAAATGGAACAGATTCGGTTCTTCAGACTTTGCCGTGGAGCAGAACCGATTTGCGGGTATCTATCACGGAATTTCCTGGAGAGCCAAAATTTCACAAACAGAGGTAAAAATGGAGTATCGTCATTTAGGGAAAGCAGGAATTCGGGTCAGCGAGTTATCCTTTGGTTCCTGGGTCACATTTCATACGCAGGCAGATGTAGATGCTGCCAAGGAAATGATGACTGCCGCATATGACGCAGGTGTCAATTTTTTCGACAATGCGGAGTCGTATGCAAGCGGGCAGTCTGAATCCGTCATGGGTGATGCACTTAAACAATTGGGCTGGCGGCGTGGGAGTTATCTGGTTTCGACCAAGCTCTATTGGGGTCTGCACGATAATGTAAATGAGAAAAACACACTCAATCGCAAGCGCCTCATCGAGGGCATCAACGGTTCGCTGGAACGCCTGCAGCTGGATTACGTGGATCTGCTCTTTTGTCACCGGGCCGATAAGAACACACCCATCGAAGAGACAGTCTGGGCGATGCACAACATCATAGAATGGGGTAAGGCGCTGTACTGGGGCACCTCGGAATGGGCCGCAGCAGAAATCGTGGCCGCGATCGAAATCGCCGAGCGTCACCACCTGCACAAACCCGTGATGGAGCAGCCCGTTTACAACTTATTCGAGCGCCATCGCTTTACACGCGAATATGAACGTGTCTATAAGGAATACGGCTATGGCACGACGACCTGGAGTCCGCTGGCTTCCGGGCTGCTGAGCGGCAAATATAGCAAAGGGATTCCACCCCAGAGCCGCGGCGCGTTGGAAGGATACGACTGGCTGCGAGAGCAGCTTACTGACAAGCAGAAACTGGCAAGGGTCCAGGCGCTAGAGCCAATTGCAAAGGAACTCGATTGCACGCTCTCGCAGCTGGCCATCGCCTGGTGTTTGAAAAATCCCTATGTCAGCACTGTCATCACCGGCGCCAGCCGTGTGGAACAGGTACAGGAGAACATGAAGGCCAGCCAGGTCGCGCCGAAACTGACATCCGAGGTCATAAGCCGGATCGACGCCATCTTTATCGGAGAGCAGGAGGAAGAGGAGGAATAAGCAACATCCTTCCTTTTTGTGTGCAGTGTCTGTCCAGCATCGTGATGCTGGACAGTTTTGTTAAAAGCGAATAAAAATAACTCTACAAAAAGGATAAATTCACGGCAATTTTATGACATTCATCTCACCCCTTCTCAGTCCACATTAATCTCTACATGTAAAATAAACAAGCAGCAAAATTGCAATTTTTCTGTAACAATTGGCATCGGAGGTACCTGTGCGCATCAATAAATTTGTTATCGGCGGCATACTTATTCTGGTCGCGGTCGTCTTTTTGATTTGGACGTCCACGGCGGCAAGCGCAGAATATTTTCTCACCGTAGATGAGCTCAACGCAAAAGGCTCGGGCGTGGTGGACAAGAATCTGCGTGTTTCCGGTGCGGTGATCGGCGACTCGATCCAGTATGATCCCCAGAGCCTGACACTCAGCTTTGAGGTGGCGCATGTCCCCGCTGATAATTTGGCGATTGAAAGCGAAGGCGGCCTGGCAGAAGTTTTGCACCAGGCTGTCCTCGATCCCTCGCGTGCCCGTATCAAAGTCGTCTATGTGGGCCCCAGGCCCGATCTGCTGCGCAACGAAGCGCAAGCGATCATGACAGGACATATGGCTACAGATGGCGTCTTCTATGCGGAGGAACTCTTGCTCAAATGCCCGACTCGCTATGAGGAAGCCGTGCCCGAGCAGGCCGGATAGAAGTAATAAGACCTTAAAGGTCAGGAAGACCTTTAGGGTTTTTGCCGCTCTACAGGATTTGATGAATCCGGTTTGCGGCACTAGATAATCCTGGGAGACCTTAATGATTGCTAATTTTGGGTTTAGTATTTTATTCATCACATTTCTGGTAGCGTTGTACAGCGTCTTCGCTGCTATTTATGGCGAGCGAAGACAGATTCCCGCCATGGTGGAAAGCGCCCGGCGCGCCATGCTGCTGACGTGGCCTCTGCTCACGCTCGCTTCTCTGGTCCTCATCTACTTGTTAGTCAACAATCATTATGAAGTCCAGTTCGTGTATGAGGTGACCAGCCGTTCCATGCCGATGTACCTCAAGATCACTGCATGGTGGGGTGGACAGGCTGGCTCGCTGCTTTTCTGGTCCTGGTTGATGGCCGCCTTTGCCTCACTTGTCACTCTGCGCAAGTGGGATCGCGACCGTGAGTTCCTGCCCTGGGTGATCGTCGTTGCCTGTGTGACGTTGGCTTTCTTCGTCGGGATGAACGTGTTCTTCGAGAACCCGTTCGCGCAGTTCTATCAAACGTTCGAGGGTGTGAAGCCGTTTACGTTCAAACCCGCGGATGGCATCCTGTTCACACCCGAAGATGGGAATGGATTGAACCCACTCCTGCGCCACCCGGGCATGATCATCCATCCTCCGATGCTCTATCTCGGCTTTGTCTCCTTCGTCATCCCGTACGCGTTCGCGATCGCGGCATTAATCACCGGCCGCACCGACGACCGC